>Ga0206806_1142_pt1 | contig 13114 bp, 11 predicted proteins | sample Alteio_BWOrgCont_60_FD_152911 | JGI IMG/M metagenome (GOLD analysis project Ga0206806, IMG submission 152911) | Enriched cells from forest soil in Barre Woods Harvard Forest LTER site, Petersham, Massachusetts, United States -... | ecosystem: Environmental > Terrestrial > Soil > Temperate forest >... | reverse complement strand
ATAGGCAATATGGTTGAGATCAATTGTCAAGAACTGAACTCATCAGCACTACAAAAAACAATATAAGCACCATAAAAAAAGGCACCAGCACTTTTTTATTTGCTTTATTCTTCTCTTCATCAGGTAAGTTGTTAAACCGCTCAATAATCCGGTCATAGTTTTTTTTGCTGCCTATAGTATTGGCAATAATTAAATAACAAATAGCTGCAAGTGGTATTGTCAGCAATTGGCCGGTTGCTTTTCCTGAACTTCCGCCTGAAATACCTGTTGCCATCCTCTCGAAGCTTTGTGACGCACCAGGCGACAAAGTAATAATAACTGCGATAGTTGTAATTATAATGAGTATAACAAATACCGCCAGGAAAATATTGCCGTTAAACCGGCCTTTTGCACCATCGCGCCCCTTTTTAGAAATTTCATAATACTGGCTTCCGTAAACTGCCTGTAGAAAACTCATCAATGTATTGTTTGCGCAAGGTTCCGTAAAAATCAAACCTGAAACAATACCCATTTACACGTATTTGCGTATTGGGTCTTAAAATTGGTTACATTTTATTAACCGGAAAAATGAAACTGCTGTATTCAATATTTTTTTCAGCCTTTTGCTCTGGCGCTTATTCACAGCCTGTGGTATTGCATACCGATATTTTTTATGTGTCAGGAAGTTTTGGCTCCTCCAGGCTTTGGCTATGTTCAAACAACAGTTTTTTTATAGCATCAAGTAATTGCGAAACGGCTGAAATTGCAAAAGGGCATTGGCAGCAAAAAAAAGGAAGGTTAAAGCTGATACCAGATGTGACCGATAGCAATCTTTTAGCGCCGGTAATTTTAATAAGCCCTCCGAAAGATGAATCCGTAAAGGTTTTTAAGGTTGTAGACTGTTATAAGCAACCAATACAGGGTTATCATCTTATTCTTTTTAACCAACAAGGACAGCCTTTTGATTTTTGGGCGGATAGCAACGGCTGTATAGTAGTGAAAAAGGGCAGGTTCATCTCTTATTTCACCGGGGACGAAATGGACAGTTTTGATTTTAGCACTAAGGATCTATTGTCCTGCACTCATCCTTGTAACGTAACTGGTGACATAATGCTCCAATTTAATTATCCACTGGCAGTAATTAAAGAACGGCCACGCATACGAGTTTTTGCGTATAAAGGCGACGAATTTAGCTTAAATGGCCGTGTTTTAAAATCGACTGCATCAGGCTTAACGCTTTATCGCCAATAGGGGTTTTACCGAAACGGTGACGCTTTTCGATGGCTTTTACACGTATTTGCGTATTTTAGCGGTGATATGAAAATAGCCATCATAAACGGGCCTAACCTTAATTTACTCGGTACGCGGGAGCCATCTGTATATGGCTCGCAAACGTTTGAGCAATATTTTAACGAACTGAAAAGCGCTTTTCCGGCAGTTTCATTCGCATACTATCAAAGCAATGTAGAAGGCGAATTAATAAATGAGCTGCAGCGCGTGGGGTTTGATCATGATGGCATAATAATAAACCCCGGTGGTTACACGCATACATCTGTAGCTATAGGCGATGCAATTGCTGCAATTAAAACCCCGGTAATTGAAGTACATATAAGCAATGTGCACGCAAGGGAAGATTTTAGAAAAATATCCCATGTTTCAGCCAAATGCAAAGGCACTATTACTGGCCTCGGACTTAAAGGCTATAAGCTTGCTGTACAATATTTTACGGATTTTAATGGATGATTAACCGATTTTGGCATTTTTGTTTCACGCCGAATAAACAACTTGCCACAGCAATTGTCTATACCTTTTAAAACGCGCTTATTAAACTACGTTTCTCCATATTTTTATCTTTACTGCTTATTAGTTTTGGTTTACACGCACAGGTAAATACTGATGTTAAAACCACGCAGCTTCCGGCAGATACATTAGCGCAACCCGTGCCTCAAAAAGATATTGTTGATGTTTTAAGTAAAGCGTTTCATATTCATTCAAAACCAGGTGTAATAAGTACACCTAAAAAATTCTATTACTCCGTTTTGCCGGCCGCCGGTTACACACTGCAAACAAGGCTGGCAGCTATTCTTGCAGGCAACGTGGCATTTTACTCTGATCATAATATTTCTACGCCGCATAATGATTCTGTGGCAAAGCTGTCAACAATAACATCAAGCCTGGCGTATACAGAAAATAACCAGGTGGTACTGCCCGTTCAATCAAATATCTGGACCAAAGATGATAAATACAACCTGGTGGGGGACTGGCGTATATCAAAATATCCGCAGGATACGTACGGCTTGGGCGGAAATAACTCATTGGACAGTGCTGATCTTATTGATTATTCTTACCTGCGTATTTATCAAACATTATTACGCAGGTTTGCCAACAACTTTTATGCGGGCATAGGTTACAATCTTGACTATCACTGGGGCATAACAGAAAATGGTTACCAGGATGGCCGGCAGAGTGATTATGTAAAGTACCAGCCGAGACAAAAAACCGTATCATCCGGCATTTCACTTGACCTGTTATATGATGGCAGGGATAACCCCATTTTCCCCTCCACAGGTGCTTATGCCAATATTGTATGGCGCGATAACTTAACATTTATGGGCAGTGATGATAATTGGCAGTCGATATTATTCGACCTGCGCAAATATTTTCGCTTTCCCGGGCATTCAAATAATGTACTCGCCTTTTGGACGTACGACTGGCTGGTGTTGAGCGGTACACCGCCTTATCTTGACCTTCCTTCCACAGCTTGGGATACCTATACCAACACAGGGCGCGGTTATATACAGGGCAGGTTCAGGAGCAGGCAAATGCTTTACCTTGAAAGTGAATACCGCTACGGCATTACGCGAAACGGGTTGCTTGGCGGTGTGGTGTTTGTAAATGCCCAAAGCTTTAGCGACTGGCCGGGCAATTATAAATTTAACTATGTGCAGCCCGCTGCTGGTTTAGGCTTACGTGTAAAGCTTAATAAAGTATCAAAAACCAATATTGATATTGATTATGGTTTTGGCCTGAACAACAGCCACGGGCTGTTTATAAATATTGCCGAGGTGTTTTAAAACTATCCCAACAATTTCCCCTTTCAAACACCGTTATTACAAGTATTAGTAACTTTGCATAAATAATTTTTTATGAGGTGGTTGGTTATTGCAGGCATATTGTTAACTACACAAGCGCACAGTCAGTGTAAAACCTATATTATAGGTGTGCGGCACGACACGCTTAACTGTACCGATTATAACAATAATAAGCAGGGCAAATGGGTTACGAATGAGCCTGCCAGGTATGGCAACCCGGCATATAGTGAAGAAGGCATTTATGTGGATGATAAAAAAGAAGGTGTGTGGAGGCGATATGGCGGGCAGGGTGATGTATTGGCGATTGAAAATTACAAATGGGGACAGAAGAACGGCCTGTGCGATTACTACACGCTTATGGGGCTGGAGCATGAAGAAAGCTGGAAGGCCACTAACCCCGATAACCCTTACGACACCATACAGGTGCCCGACCTGCACGACGAAAGCAAGATCTACCTTAAAGTAATTAGGATTGATGCTTCTACCAGCGAACACGGCACGTGGACTTACTATAACCCTGAAACCGGCCTTATTACCAAAACAGCAACGTACATACTCGGTCAGCAGGTTGACCCCATAACAAACCGGCCTATCGGCATCATAAAAAATGCAAATGCTGCAAATCCCTCAGAGGGTAAAATACCTATTCAATTGCAAAGGCGCGACTCATCTGCCACAGCGGCGAAAGTAGTACCCGACCAGGTTAAGGCGTACGAAAAAAAGCACCAGGGCAAAAAGCAGTTTAAGGTGCGCGATGGGGCAACGGGAAATTAAGCAGGTTAAACGTCATTAGGTCAATAAGTCATTGCAGAAATACATAAAAAAATCCGGGATGATAACCCCGGATTTTTTATTGCTGAATATATATTGTTATATCAATTGTATTTTGAAAATAAGCTCTTTCGCTTAGCTCTTCCACGTCCCCTCTCCGCGAGGAGAGGGGTAGGGGTGAGGCGAAACAAATGGGCTATTTTTAATGTATAAATGATATTATTTATCTGCCTTCCACACATTGTTACTTAAATCAATATCCGGCAGCAGTTTGTTTGGGTCAATCACTATTGAAGTAATGCGTGAAGTAGATGGATATTTAAATGTCCAGATACTGTTGCGCTGCCAAACATTTACAGGCAGGTGAAGTATTTCAGTAGTGCCGTTTTCCTGTGTAATTTTCAGGTCAACCGGCATGGCCATTTTCTCCTTATTTACAATAGTTATAAGTGCCCCGTTTGCAACGGTATCTTTTACATATTTAACTGATTGTACGGCCTGGTCAAGTTTCCAGGTGGTAAAAAACCATGGCTTGAAAAACCAGTTAAGATCTTCACCGGCAGCATCATTCATTGCACGGAAAAAATCATAAGGCAGCGGGTGTTTTAACGCCCAGTGTTTTATATACTCGTGAAAAGCATAATCAAACCTGTCTGGCCCCAGCACTACATTACGCAGCATGTGAAGCCCGAGTGCTGTCTTGTCATAATACTGGCCGTAATCATTAAGGCCTATCGCTTCGGGCGCAGTCATTAATGGGTCGTGACTGTTTTTATAGCCACGCAACACTCTTTGCGCGGAACGTGCCACAGTATCGCGGTACTCACCATGGTTAAAAATATTAGCGGCGTAGTCGTTAATGTAAGTATTAAAGCCTTCATCCTGCCACATATATTTACGCTCGTTACTGCCCACTATCATGGGAAACCAGTTGTGACCAATTTCATGCGTAACATCACCCCACAGATCACCATTTTTTAAATTGGCCAGGCAGAAAACTATGCCCGGGTATTCCATGCCCAATGCAACGCCAGACACACTCGTAGCGCTGTTCCATGGGTATTCATAAAACGCCTTTGAATAAATTTCCATACTGTTTTTCAGGTACTCTGTTGAACGCCCCCATGAATCTTTACCGGCGCTTTCAACCGGGTAGGCCGACATTGCTATACCTTTTCTTCCTGATGGAAAATTAACCTTCGCAGCATCCCATATAAATGCTTTTGACGCAGCCCATGCCACATCGCGGCTATTGAGCATTTTAAAATGCCAGGTAAGCATTCCTTTAAAGGGATGTGTTGCCGCAAGATTAATTTCCTCGGGCTTTATGATCATTTCCGTGGTATCGCTGGTACGTGCGTGGGCAAGCCTGCTTATCTGGGTAGGCGTAAGCACCTGCGCTGCGTTTTGCAGATCGCCGGAGCCCACAACAGTCATATTAGCGGGCGTGGTAACATAGTAGTCAAAATCGCCATATTCACAATAAAACTCTCCCAGCCCCATATAAGGCAGGGTATTCCACCCTTCTACATCATCATATACGCACATACGCGGGTACCATTCGGCAAGCTCATATACAAATCCATCTTTAAACAACCTGCGCCCCATGCGGTCCGCGCCATAAAAAGGTATCGAAAAGCTATATTCAACCTTTACTGTTATCTTATCTCCCTTGCCGGTCATGGGGTTGCGTAAACGCAACTGCATGCGCGCATCGGTTATAACAGGGTCAACATTATAGGTTTGGCCTTTGTAAGTAACTGATACCGACTTAATGCGGTAACCGCCACGGCTAAAGCCTTTTACATCAAACCGGTCGCCGGTGTAAGGCGTTACTGCTGCCCCGCGGGAGTCGGGCCTGAACAGGTTTTGATCAAGCTGCATCCAAAGATAATCAAGATTGTCAGGGCTGTTATTGGTGTAGTTTACCGTTACATCACCGGTTATGGTGGTGTCGTCAGTTGCTTCGTTCAGGGTAGCATGAATAATGTAATCCGCGCGGTTTTGCCAGTAATTTACGCCCGGCTGGCCATTTGCCGAACGGGTGTTACCTGTGGTAACAGGCCAGGTAATAGGCCCAAAAACATCCTGGTGGTCGTACTTAATTGAATCGTTGGTAGGCTGGCTAACCGCACCCGTTGACAGTAACAAAAATGCGCATACCCAATGCGTTGTATTTGCTCTCATGTGTTTATTATTCTAAGGCTGGCAATATAAGTAAGAATATACAATTGTCCGGGTTGAAAAGGACTGAAGCAGTAAAATTGCTATTTTGACGGCATTATAGCTGGCCGAACGAGCATATTGATATTTATTAACTTATTGGCTATCTTTCAATAATGAAACAGGACGATCTGCTTTGGAAAGCAGTACTGGAAGATGTGTTTGACGATACCCTTTTGTTCTTTTTTAAAGAAAGGGCAGGCGTATTTGATCTTGAAAAAGGGTTTGAATTTTTAGATAAGGAATTAGACCAACTTTTTCCGGAGCGTGGTACAACAGGTAATATGCGCTATGTTGATAAGCTGGTAAAAGTATTTACAAAACAGGGCGAAGAAAAATGGCTTCTTGTACATGTTGAAGTGCAGGGGTATAACGACCCCGGTTTTGCAAAAAGAATGTTTACTTACTTTTACCGCATTCTTGATAAATATGATAAGCTTGTAACATGTATTGCCATTTTTACTGGCGATAACCGCAGGTATATGACCGGCGAATACCATTACGAATTTATGGGAGTGGAAAATACTTTTAAGTATAACACATACAGGATTATTGACCAGGATGCTGATGAATTGCGGAAAAGTGATAACCCATTTGCCTTAGTAATATTAACAGCTTTGATAGCTTTACAAAAAGGTAAAAAGCTTGAGGATGAATTAGTACCTATGAAAATTGATATTCTCAGGGCATTGGCCCAAAAAGCAATACCCCGGAAAAAGATAAGGGGTATTATGAATTTTTTGAAGCATTACGTAAAGTTTGAAAAACCGGAGAATAATATTAAATTTGAAGAAGCAATTATTGCAGTAACAGGTAAAAACACAGCAAATATGGGTACTGAAGAATATTTATTGCTAAAGTTTCAAAAAGAGGGCATGGAAGAAGGCTTGGAAAAGGGCCTGGAAAAGGGCTTGGAAATGGGTAGGGAAGAAGCTGCACAGGAAAAAAATGTGGCATTTGTAAAAAGCCTTCTATCCAATACAGATTTTGATGATGAAAAAATAGCCAGCCTTGTTGGCGTAAACGTAGCTTTTGTAAAAGAAATAAAGACGCTGCTTTAATTAGTGTCTAAGAATAATGCTTTTTGGAAATTGACAGCCCCAGGCCAAAAGATTTTTCACATATAATAGGGTTGTTGAATGCAAAAGGCCCCGGAAATTTTTTAAAACCTGGGGGCCTGTAACTGCTTGTTGTTTTAGAGGGTTATAACCTCGCCCAAAGAGCTTATTTACTTTTTGAAATTAAAAAATCTAAGCCAGCCTTGCCGGGCAATGATTGCGCTGCAGGATGTTCGCCCAATATCATGGTTGTGTTGCTTGTTGTTGTATAAGCGGGCCATTCAGGTAAGCCGCTGCCATTAGGGTTGCCGGTTTTGGCAAAATTAGTCCAGTAGGCACTCATGGTTTTTGCAAGCTCGCGGTCAACGGGTTCCCACGGGCAACGCTTAACAAAGTCTAAATTATCATAAGCGTATGCTACTTCACCTGTATGAAAAGCGCCATACTTTACATAATCTCCCGTTGCGGGCAGCCTGCGTGTAAAATGATACAGGTAAACCTTGTGTTTATTTTTTTCTGCCTGTATGTTGGCCCATGTATAATTCTGCACACCGAATATCAAATCCCTTGAAACCTTGCCTTGTGAAGACGCTGCCTCACCATCGGTTGACGCAGGGTAATACTGCAAAAAAGTTGCAGCATCAGACCCATATTGTTTTTGATATTGAGCCTTAAATTGCTCCGCTGTTTGCGGCTTGCCAAATATTACACCATCATCTTCATTCCAGCCCGTAAGCAGGTCAACGTCATTTTCTTTGCCCCCTGCAAAAATTTCGGCAATTGTTTGCGGCAGCACATAACCATCAACGATAGGGGCGCGAAAACCAGTTTGTTTTTTCATAAGGTCTGCAGCAGGTATATTTCTCAGATCTGCGATGGAAGCACCAAGTTTGGCACCATCATCTTCTGCCAGCTTAAGTGTACCGGGAGGCCTGATAGGGCTGTTTAAAAAACTTGCCCCGCTTTCGGCTATCGCGTGCTTAAATAAGCCTTTGCATAAGGGTGATGCTACTAAACAATTAACGCTCATTGAGCCCGCAGATTGGCCTGCAACGGTTACATTATTTGGGTCGCCACCAAATGCTGCTATATTTTTTTGCACCCATTTTAATCCTGCGATCTGATCAAGCAGGCCATAGTTGCCGGAAGCGTTATGAGGAGATTCTTTTGTAAGCTCAGGATGAGCAAAAAAACCAAATATACCTACACGATAATTTACACTTACAAACACAACACCTTTTTTTGCCATAGCTTCACCGTCATATATGGCACAACCGGTACCCCCGCTGCCAAAACCACCGCCATATATCCAAACAATTACCGGGCGCTTTTCTTTTGCTGCAGTCGCACCGGTCCACACATTAAGGTATAAGCAATCTTCACTAATAGGTTCTTTTGGAATAAGGTATTCTTCGCTCCATGGCCCAAATGGCGCCGGGCTGCCCTGCATAGGGCTTGCGCCAAATGCATCGCATTTTTTTACGCCCTGCCATGCTATAACAGGTTGCGGCTCTTTCCAGCGCAGGCTGCCAACAGGTGGTGCTGCAAACGGAATTCCTTTAAAAATATGAACATCGGCTGCGCCATTCGCTGTGCCTGAAATAAGGCCGCCTTCAACCTTAACTGAATCAAATGAGGTCTTATTGAAGGGGCGAAATGCAACCAGCGCCACTGCACTAAATATTAATATGAGTGCCACGGCTGTTGATATTACTTTTTTATTCATCATGTAACAAGGTTATGATTTGAAGTTTTGATATATGCAAATTTCAAATGCCAAAATAACGTTTTCACTTTTCACGTTTGTTGTCTCACGTCTCACGTTTGCATCATTCCTTTATTTCCTTAATCGCAATATTCCTGAAGCGATGCTTTGCTCCCGGCTGCCAAGATTTCAGGCTCATGCCAACGCCCGCTGCATCAGAAAACAATGCCGTCCAATGACATTGCAGCGCAATATGGCCGCTGGTTTCACCTGCGATAAGATCATTCTTTGGCTCAACAACATCATATATCTGAGTGCCATTTACCCATAACGTTACATGCGGTGTATCACCAACTATCTTTATGCGAAACGTGTTCCAGTCATTTGGTTTCCAGGCAGCCTTCATTGCTGAAATATCGGGACTTTTGCTAACGTTTATGCGCTCACCCAAAAATCCACCCGTGCCACTCGGCTCTGCCAATTCTATTTGATAGGCCACACCACTTTCAGACGAACGCAAAAAAATACCACCATTTGAGAATGAATCAATTTTTACTTCAATATACAATTCAAAATTCTTAAATTTCTTATCAGTCAGTAATAACCCGCCCTGGCCGTATGGGTTTTCAGTGCCGGTAATAATGCCATCCTGCACGGTAAAGCTGGGTGTAGTGCCCTGGTGTGTGCTGCGGCTAACATGCCAGCCCTGCAGGTTTTTGCCATTGAACAATGGAGTAAATCCAGCGGGAATGCCGGATTGTGCGCTGGCAATTAAGAAAGCAAACGCCAGGTATATCGTTACTAATATTTTCATCAGCAAGCTTAATTGTCTTTTATTTAAATACTCAATATTCAGCACTCAACATTCAATTTTCAACGAAGAGATCCGAAATATGTTAGATATTTTTTTATTTGAGTATTGAGTGTTGAACATTTCGCTTTGTACTGTCATCTATCATCTGTCAACTATTTCACTTCCATCGCGACTCTAAACCCGACATTCCATCCATCTGCAGGGCCTGCCGCATGCGTCATATAAGTCGCGTTCTTTACATCCCCGGTAAATGACGAACCTTTGAGCACATGTTCTTTTCCTTTTGCTGGTGGTGTTGGGCCGGCAAATATTTTTTCGTTGTAATAATCCTGCACCCATTCCCACACATTTCCAAGCATATCATACAAGCCCCATGCATTGGGCTTTTTTTCACCAATAATATGCGTATGTGTTTGCGCAATTACTGCTGTTGCATTTATGTTGGCCCAGCTAATATCGTCCTGTGCACCGGCACGTGCAGCATATTCCCATTCAAACTCTGTGGGCAAGCGGTAAACAGCTTTGCCTTTTTCCAGTTCATTCAGCTTTTTTATAAACGCCTTTGCATCATTCCAGCTAACATTTTCAACAGGGTGTTTATCAGCATCGTCTTTTACTTTATCACCTTTAAAATATGATGGATTGTTACCCATTATTTTTTTCCATTGCCCCTGTGTTACCTCAAACTTGCCGATATAATACGCGTGACTAATAGTTACATTAAAGCCGGGCATGTAAGCCTGCTTTGCCATTTGCTGTGCTTTTTTATATACTGAGTCTGCAAGCCCGGGGCCGCCACCAAGGCCACCGCCCGGTGGAGGGACTGTAGGCTGAAACCTGCCCACCAGCATGCTACCCGGATGAATAAGCACAAATTGCATACCTATGCTGTTTGTATACGCAGTATCCTGCGCAAACACACCAACAGGTGTAATAAACAAGGCAAGTATGGCAAGAAGTAAACGCATCTTAATTTCTGTTACTATATTTATTCGTTTGGCGCCTTTAATTCATTTATGCTAACCTGTGGCACCAATACTTTATTTACTTTTTCAACCACAACATCTTTTGAAATATTAAAGGTACCGGTTTGCTTAATATCCTGTGATGAAGCCCCAATCATCACTGTATATTTACCTGCTTCAGTTATCCATGCTGTCGCCTTTGTATCAAACGATGCCAGGTCGTCAGCATTTATGTTGAAGGTAATTTTTTCTGACTCACCAGGCCGCAACAATTTTGTTTTTGCAAACCCTTTTAATTCAGCAACAGGCTTATCCAATTTTTTACCAGGCGCACCGATGTATAATTGAACCACTTCCCTGCCGGGTGTAATGCCATTGTTGGTAACTGTAATACTTGCAGTGGCTGTAAACTTGCCATTTGCCGAAGAAGAGTTTACCGTTAAAGCACCGTAATTAAATGTTGTATATGATAAGCCATAGCCAAACGGGTAAGCAGGCATTACATGAAAAGTGTTGTAATACCGATAGCCAACATACACACCTTCTTCATACGTTACTTCAGACGGCCTGCCGTGCATAGGCGATGCAGCCGGCGCACCTGCAGGTTGCGGCAATTCTTTACCCGGAAAATTTTTGGCGCTTGGTACATCATTATAGTCAACTGTAAATGTTGTAGCCAGCCTGCCTGAAGGGTTAACCTTGCCAGTTAAAATATCGGCAATAGCATTGCCCGCTTCAAGGCCCGGTTGCCATGCCAGCAAAATGCCATCCACATTATCGCGCCAGCTTGATACTTCAACAACGCCGCCAATATTAAGCACTACAATTACCTTTTTGTTTTTAGCATGAAAAGCATCCGCTACATTTTTTATCACAGTTTTTTCTGTGTCTGATAAGTAAAAATCGTTTGGTAGTTTCCGGTCTGCGCCCTCACCCGCATTTCTGCCGATAGTTATAATGGCTGCGTCCTCATCACTTGCTTTTTGAGCAAGCGTAGTTGCATCCATTATCAACTCAGGCACCGGTGGCGGTACAGCAAATGAAAAACCTCTTGGCCTGGGGCGCTTTGCTTTTACATCAGCAATATGCTGAATGTATTCGCTTTTCATAGCAGCATCAACGGTAAAGCCTGCATTTTCTAGCCCCTGGGCGAGGTTTATAGTGTATGGCTTGTTAACATCCCCGCTGCCGGTGCCACCGGCAATAATATCATACGATGTATTGCCAAACAGTGCAATTTTTTTGCCTCCTTTCAACGGTAAAGCTTTATTGTCATTCTTTAGTAAAACCATGCCATCCGTTGCAGCCGAGCGCGATATAAGGGCATGCGCCTTAAGATTTGGCCTGTTTGAAACGTCATACTTTTTAAACTCAGGTGAGAGAAGGACGATATTTAAAATATGCTCGCAGTTTTCATCTAATTTCTTTACATCAATCTTCCCCGCATTTACAGCGTCAACTATTTTTTTTGACTGGTCACTTGTGCCGGGCATCAATAGATCGTTCCCTGCATTCATTTGCCCAACAGGATCGGTGCCCCCAAACCAGTCGCTCATAACAGCACCTTTAAAGCCCCACTCATTACGCAATATTGTTGTAACAAGCTCAGGGTTTTCCGATGTGTACGGGCCGTTAAGCTTGTTGTAACTTGTCATTACCGTCCAGGGCTGCGATTTTTTTACTGCAATCTCAAACCCTTTCAAATAAATTTCGCGTAAGGCCCTTTCGCTAACAATAGTATTAACGGTATTGCGGTTTGTTTCCTGGTTGTTTGCTGCAAAGTGTTTTATTGATGTGCCCACGCCCTGCGATTGTATTCCGTTAACCATCGCCGCTGTTATGTTACCGGCTATTAATGGGTCTTCAGAATAGTATTCAAAATTCCTTCCTCCAAGCGGGTTGCGGTGGATATTAAGTGCGGGGCCAAGAATAATATCGGCACCATATTCTTTTATCTCGTTGCCAAAAGCCATGCCCACTTTTTTTACGGTAACAGTGTCCCATGAGGATGCCAGCAACGTACCTGATGGCCATGCTGTTGCATAATATGTTCTTGAACTGTCGTTGTTTCTTATTGGCGAAATTCGTATACCTGCTGGGCCATCTGATACAGTGATGGAAGGTATACCAAGGCGTGGTATTGCGTGTGTTCTGCCAGCAGCGCCAGGTACTTTTTCAGGGATATTATCTGCCGGATCAACGGGTGGTATTTGCGGCCTGCGCGTTGTATCTCTTTGCGCATTTGCGCCGGTATCTCTCCTGGGAGTGGGGCTTTGAAACCTGAAACCCATGCCCACTACAAGCCGCGCTTTTTCTTCCAGCGTCATAGCGCTAACAACATCCTTAACCGGGCTTTTGCCCAGTTGCGGTGCATCCTGCGCGTGTGTTTGTGTGGCTAAAAAAGTAAGTGCGGTAACTATAGATGGCAATACCCGCCGCTTCAATTTTTTCATGCAAGGTTGTTTTATCGTTAGTATTTGGGTTTGTTACTATCAAATCTATTTAAG
>Ga0206806_1141_pt1 | contig 13125 bp, 9 predicted proteins | sample Alteio_BWOrgCont_60_FD_152911 | JGI IMG/M metagenome (GOLD analysis project Ga0206806, IMG submission 152911) | Enriched cells from forest soil in Barre Woods Harvard Forest LTER site, Petersham, Massachusetts, United States -... | ecosystem: Environmental > Terrestrial > Soil > Temperate forest > O... | reverse complement strand
TGCTAGTTCCGCTGCAGATAGAGTACAGAAAGTTACTCTGATTTAAGGATTGATTATATGTGTATATATCATACCATGCATATTTATAGTTGGTGTTATTGGTAATATTGATGGTATTGGAACCGGAAACACCATTATTCCATTGGTGCCAGCCTACAATGAACTGGCCTATATTTGCGCTTTGAAACTGCGCAGATAAAACGCCGCCGATATTGGTAATAGCGGCCCTGTTGCAAGGTACCCAATAGTCATTTGATGTCCAGAAACCGGTATATACATACAGGTTGATAGAATCACCTACCTTTATTGCGGCACCTGTTTCCGGGTTCATTGTTGTAGGGTCTAATGCAATAGTAATTCCAACCGGCTTAGTGGTGGCGCTGAAATAATATTTTGAATAGTCCGTGAAAGAAAAATTTTGCGCGCCAACAACGGAAGTGCTGTCAATGACCTGGCTCCACGGATGAGACTGTGCAAAAACATTGTCATAAAAATTTCCTGAAAAAGTACCGTTGCCAAATGTGGAGTCTACAGGATAAGTGCCTGATGATGTGCTGCTGTTAGTGCCGCCTACCAACAATGTTATACCACCGGCTATATAAAAATCGACTGTAACATAAGTGTTATTGATCCAGAGGGTTTGAAAAGTAGTATAAGGCGCTGTAATAGGATCGCTGTTTGAAATGCTGGAGTCGCCGTGTACCAATGTTACATTGGTGGTGGTACCTGCATAAACAGGATAAGGCGTGCTACCTGTTTGCGTGGTATAATATATGTAAGGAGAAATGAATTGTGTACCGGTATCAATAGTCACTGTTACGATATTTCCACCGGAGGTAGTTCTTAATGCCTGTATATTGCTTTGGGTAGTTACGGCTCCATTATTTAACGAGAGTTCCTGGTTGGTAACATGTACATCGGATGATGGACTGGTGAGGCTTACCATTTTTATCTGGGTCATCTGGTCTGCCATTCCCTGCTCTATAACTATGTGTTTATTTACCGGCAAATATCCCGGAGCAGTAATAATGGCAGTGAATTGTACCGGCCCTGAAGCAGATGGGCTAATACCCGGCGCCAGGCCTAAGGTGGTACTACCTGTGGACTGGTTTATAGTAAAATTTTTGGTGCCATCCATGTAGTAAATATAATTTGCGGCATTGCCTGCTATACTGATTTTTACACCTGCAGGAACAGCCCCTGTATTGGCATCTTTTACAAATAGTAATATACGGTTATTGAGAAAATTAGAATTGACGGTCATCTTTATATTGCTCGTCAACTTCTTACAGGAAAACAATGTGGCTGCAGTAAAAAACTATGATGAAGCAGGTACAAATTTTATTTTTCATAAACGTCTTTTTAATTATTGCAAAATTTAAAGCTTATGGAATATTGCCCATCTTATAGGATGGGTAGTATCCTGAATGGTCATGGAATGTGCTACTACGGAGTCAAGATTATATGTGAGATTTATTAGCTTGGACATTACCGTTACATTGGCGCTGTTTGTAGCATAAAAGTTGGTATCCCCGCTTGCTATTTTAATGTTCCATTTTTTTATCGTTACGGTGGTGTCGTAGTTCAATGATATAGTATCATATCCGGAAGACACGGATCCGATGTACTTATAGAAACTGGCATTATATACCTCACTGCCTGTAGAATCAGAATGCAAAAACAAAGAGTAGGCGATGGTATCATTTGTTTGTTTCAACTCATTGGCATCTATAATGCCATTGTTGTTAGAATCAACCGCATAAGCTGTCATAACCCAAGGTGTGCCCGTCATAGCGGCAACAATAAGGTTGGCCGGAGCGGGCGGTGGCACTTGCGTACACGAGAGAAAAATTATCGTTATGATCAAAAAAGAAAGTGCTTTTTTCATATATTCTATTTAATTATTTTGTAGCTAAAGTTCAGTTGCAATGTTGGGAGCCAGCGGTAACCGGCGGCATTTTCGTTCAGTTGTTTGGTATTGTCACTGTTTCCACTGAGCAGGTTAGTACCCACTATAGTAGCATTAGGCTTAGACAGGTAGTAGGTACCCATATCCATATTTATGCCAAGCCTGTGTTTCACCGGGATACCCTTCCATAAACCAATTCCAAGGTAGGGAGCTATGCCTTTCCAATCCAGGGAAGCATTGATACTGCCCACCTGTGCTCCTGTAAGGGCAATGTAACCGTAGCTATATACGCCATCCGGCTGTATGGTCACACCCATTTTTGCATTGGTGAACCAGCCAAAGCCGCCTACCAGCCTGAAGGCAGATCTCTTAAAAGGCCGCCATTCCCCGAAAAGGTGGATATTGGTAAAATTTGTGTTCAGGTTGACTTTTGAGGTATAATCCCCTATAGCAATTTCATTCGGGTAATTGATGGGTATGGTACTTACTCCTAAGCGCACAAACCACTTCCGGGTAAGCTGCAGCTTTACAGAACCGCCAATGCCTTGTGTGCCCCCATGCAGGCTGACAGAGAAGGGTCTTTTATATACAGGTCGCTGAACGATCATATCCTGAGTCGTAACATCGTTTGTTGCAGTATCTGTTTTTGTATCATCCGACTGGCCATAACTACAGGCCCATGAAAAAAAGCAGGCCAGGAAACAGCATAATACTTTTTTCATAAATTATTCTATTTTAAATTAGATGCACAAACATAAACACAATGTTTTAATAAAGCAATAGACCATAGTGATTTTTACATTAATCTCAATTTTTATTGGTTAATGTCCTACAAATCCGGAAAAGTGTCTTGTGTACAAACTTTTAGTAATTTGCACCAATGGCGGAGCGCATATTCACATTATTCGGAGAGGAGATCATCCCGGAGCAGATAAATGCGGTGGGAAAAAGCCGCGCCAAAAAGAAGAGTGAAGAAAAAAAGCCCGAGGCCGCACCGGAAATATTGCCCGTGGCAGAAACGCCGCCTGTTACCAAAACACCTGTAGCAGCGGCGCCAGTAGTAACCACCAAACCGGAAAAGACAAAACAAAAAAGAGAGCTGGAAAGCGAGATCGTGCTGCCGGAAGAGTGGACAGGCGATAAACAATATTACTCCATTGGTGAAGTAGCAGAGCTGTTCAAAGTAAAAACATCACACATCCGTTTCTGGACCAATGAATTCAAACTCAAAGTACGCACGACCCGCAAGGGCGACCGTCTTTTTACTCCTGCGCAGGTGCAGGAACTGCGCGGGATACACCACCTGGTAAAAGAGCGAGGCTTTACCCTTGCCGGTGCCAAAGCAAAGCTCAAGGAAATGAACAATATGGTACATGAGACCATAGACCTTAAACAATCTATGCTGCAGCTACGCAACAAGCTGCTCATCATCAGGAATCAACTCGTATAAACATGAAAGGGATACTGGCTGCTTTATTATTACTGGCAAGCATGCATGCAATGGCTCAAAAAGCATATACCGTGACAAGAGATACTGAAGATACCGGATTTATATACAACGGCCTCATCACCTTTAATGACCTGGATAATGAAGCTACTTTCGACTGGCTGCGTATTGGCAACCATGGTTATTCACCTGATGATGAGACCATCACTTACCTGAGCTCTTCACTGGACCGTTATACGATGGTAGTATTTATGGGCACCTGGTGTGATGACTCGCACAACCTGGTTCCCAAGCTGGAAAAGGTTTTGCAAATGACCAAGTACCCCATGGGCCAGCTAACCATGTATGGTGTGGACCGGGCGAAAGTGACGATTCGCGGGGAAAACACTAAGTATAATATCACTTTTGTACCCACCATCATCCTGTTTAGGAATGGTACCGAGGTAGGGCGTATTACGGAAAGTGTGAAAAAAAGTGTAGAAGAAGACCTTGCCGCTATAATAGCTAAGGATATGGGTATGCCTGCTCCTCATTAGATTTCCCCTCCTGTATAAATACCTGCTTGCCTTTATGATTTTATTACTTTTGCCCCATTAAACATATTTATGGAATTACCCGAACATATATCCATTGATCTTTTAAAGAATGGACATGGCAGTAAGTTATCTGTGTCTGCCGCGGCGCATGCACGTATAGCTCATAACCGCTCTTACCTTGATAACATTTTAAAAAACGGCAAGACCTATTACGGTATCAATACCGGCTTCGGCTCGCTGTGCAATGTGCGTATAAAAGACAATGAGCTGTCGCAACTACAGGAAAACCTTGTATGCTCACATGCCTGCGGCATGGGCGATGAGGTACCCGCTGAGATAGTGCGACTGATGCTACTGCTGAAAGTACATGGCCTGAGCCAGGGTTATAGCGGCGTAAGGCCGGAGATAGTGGAGCGCCTTGCTGCATTTTATGATCACGATATTCTGCCTGTAGTATATGAGCTTGGCTCCCTTGGGGCATCCGGCGATCTTGCTCCGCTGGCGCATCTTTGCCTGCCATTGTTCGGAAAAGGGGAGGTCTCTTATAAAGGAAAAAAAATGCCTGCTGCCGAAGCATTGAAAACAGCAGGCCTGGCGCCCATCACCCTTGCCGCAAAGGAGGGTCTGGCCCTTCTGAACGGTACTCAGTTCATGAGCGCTTATGCTACCTGGTCACTGATACAATCTAAACGATTGCTGCTGTGGGCAGATGTCATCGGTGCGCTTTCCGCGGATGCATTTATGGCCAAGGATGAACCCTTTCAGCATCCTATACATAGAGTAAGGCCGCATAAAGGGCAGATAAACACGGCAAGACGCATACTGAAACTATTGCAGGGAAGCGATATACAAAAACTACCCAAGGAGCAGGTGCAGGATCCTTATTCCTTCCGCTGCATGCCACAGGTACATGGCGCCACAGCAGATGTGGTGGATACGGTGACCCATGTTGTAGAGACCGAGATCAATTCTGTTACCGATAATCCTATTGTGTTTCATGATGAGGATGCAATAATGAGCGGCGGCAATTTTCACGGGCAGCCGCTGGCGCTGCATGCTGACTTCCTGGCGATAGCCATGGCTGAGCTGGCCAATATATCTGAGCGCCGCACTTACCTGCTGGTAAGCGGGCAGCGCGGGTTACCTCCATTCCTTGCACCACAGGCCGGGCTGAACAGTGGTTTCATGATTGCCCAGTATACCGCTGCTGCCATCGTGAGCCAGAACAAACAATATTGTACCCCTGCATCTGTAGACAGCATTGTGAGCAGCAACGGGCAGGAAGACCATGTGAGCATGGGCGCCAATGCCGCAACCAAGCTGCGCCGCGTGGTGCAGAATGTGCAGCGCGTGCTGGCTATAGAATTACTGACGGCCGCACAGGCTCTGGATCTGCGTCGCCCGAATACATCATCACCCGCATTAGAAAAAGTATGGACCGCATTCCGTAAAACAGCTGACTTCATGCCGCATGATGAAGTACTGCACGACAAGCTCATAGCTGCGGAACTGTTTTTAAATAATGATCCCGGCACTTACATAGACTTCTTATGAACATACGGCAACCCCTGTATATAGTCTACCATTGTTATGGGAATGAGGCCTTCTTTTATGAATGTCTTTTTTCAATGATCACGCTGTGCCGGGTACATGAGCCCGCAACGCTGCAACAGTTGGAAATATGGATATATACGGATAAACCCGAATGGTTCGCAAAGTATAAAGACTGCCCGCTGCACCTGAAATTCAGAAAAACTTCGGCTGAGGAGATAAAGCAGTGGCAGGGGCCGCTGGGTTTCAACTTCCGGAGCAAAATAGAACTGGCCCGGGATTTTGTAAAAAACAGGGCAGGCAATGTACTGTACATGGATACAGATACCTGCTTTATTCACCCGATTGATGAACTCGCTGCGGGAATTGAGCAGGGCGATCTGTATATGCATGTGATGGAAGGCCTTGTAAAAAATGAAGGCGATAATATTTTAAAGAAGCTGCACCGGTTTTTGCAAAGCGGCCCGATAATGGTGAACGGCAAAACGGTACCCATTGCAGCGGACGTGGCCATGTGGAATGCGGGGGTGCTGGGATATAGTACCCGCCATGGGCATCTGCTGGATGAGGTGCTGGGATTTACGGACGAAGTATATCCACGTTTCAAAAAACATACGGTAGAGCAGTTCGCATTTTCGGTGGTGTTTGCCAATGCAGCCCAGGTACATGCAGCATCACCGTATATACTGCATTATTGGTGCATGAAAGAGATCCGCACCGTACTCACGTCTTTTTTCAAGTATATGGAAGGTCGCAACTGGGCAGATCTTGTGCATCACAGCCAAATGATACAAATGCATGTGCATCTACAGGAAAAGATCAGTTTCCTTCATAACCGCACAGTCATGGGGAAAATAAAAAAGGAACAATGGATGCCGGTGGTGCCTGACTGGGAATTGTTGGGAAAGCAGTTACAGGCAAAATAATATGCTATGCGCAAAAAACCGCATTCTCTTAGTACTCTTTTATACTACTCCTTTTTCAGCGCCTGCAATATCGTATCTATTTGTGCCTGGTTATTTGCGTCATAAATAGATTGGTAAAGGTCATTCTTCTCTTCCTGTGTAAGATGAAAGTTGAGTGCAGCAACTTTTTTAGATTCCTTGGGTACGTATTGCAGTGTTACAAATTTTATCTTACCGTCAAGATAGCCCGGTGTATAATCTTCCAGATAGCCGTGAGCATATGACTGGAAAGATTCCCACTTGGTCTGTATGACAAACAGCGGATCCGCAAGCATAGCGCCCAGCGAGCGCTGGTCTGTGCTGGTGCCTACATCATTTTCCTGGGTATCTCTTATTTCAAGGAATATCACACGCCTTGTATTTCTTTGTATCCAGTTGCGCAGCACATACAGGTAGCGTGAAGCCAGTTCTGTGCCAAAATTGTCCCGCAAACCGGCATCCATGATATTCATACGGGGTTCACTGGGCATTCTCACTACCGGGAGCACTACGGGGAAAGTGGCATTCATCCGCAATGCTGATGTAAGCCGCAGGTTATACGGATCCTGCGCGGCAAAAAACGCGGCAAAATCTATAGCATCTATGGCAGGGTATTTTTGATTCAGTGAATATTCTGCCTGCGTGAGAAAACTTATGGGCTGGTTAGAGATCATGAGTTTCCGTCCGTCATTGATAACGGTGCCGTTCACGATCATTTCCGGTATAAGCCCTTCCGCCTCCCGCTGACCAAAGTAACCGATGTTCCTGTCCATGAGACCTTCTGTATTACTTATCACTTCCTGTTCCATAGCGTAGCCACGGTCGCGGGTATACCTGTATCCTCTTATAGATATTTTATTGAACGGAGATATAAGGTCAACGCTGGCGAGTGAAAAAATGATTGCATTGAGCAGATCCTTCCCCACATTGTCCTGGTAGCTACGGCCATAAGGGTCCTTTAGCTGGCCTCTGCCATATGCATCATGTATGCTGCGCCAGTATGCCGCGCCGATCATACCCCCTGAGGCACCGGTAAGCAATACTGTATTCTGAAACAACCTGCCGGAGGAAAGGCTGTCTATATATTGCAGGGCACGAAATGTCCAGTATGCGGAACGAGAGCCTCCGCCGCTTACTGTTATTACCACCAGCGGAGGCTGGGCATCTCCTGTTTGTGCTTTCCAGTTTGTGAGCCTTGTTTCTTCTGTTTTTTTATCGGCCTCATAACGGGCGGGGGTAAATAATTTGTGCAAGTGGTCATAATCATATACTGGCTCTTTGGTATTGGTATGATAGTCAAGCCCGTAAGCAATACTGCGCAGGTCAAAGAACTTATATTTTACCATCAAAGACAGGAGCACAACAAATATAAGGAGCCCTATTGCCTCCCAGCTTTTCAAAAAATACTTGAATGCCCCTACCAGCCCCATTAATATGGAGAAAAGCAACAGGAACCCCGCACCGGCCGGCACCCTAAGCAGTGGTTGCTCCATAAATATGCCCATTAGCAACAAAAGCGCATAGGCCACAAAGGCGGCAAATATTACATTCCTGTGGTGCCGTTGTAAAACGGTGTTCATTACCCGCGGATGATACGGCTGCAGGTCTGAGCTGTCACAGATTTTGAGCCTTCCGGAGATATAAGATCTTGCCTGGATAATGTCCAGGTCATAATCCAATGAGTCATAAGGTATAATATCACGGATGCGGGCTGGGTTGGTGATCCTGGATAATACGGTTTTAAATAAGTCCCGGCTGACCCGGAAAAAGTATGCGAATGAAACAAGCAAAATAAAGAGGAAACCGAGGTAAAAACCGAGTTGTAATAACATTATGACTTTCAATGGTGTGCGCTCATCATGCCACTGAAAATGTATGGTCACCACCGTATAAAAATCCATGAATGCAAAGGGAATTATTGCATTATTAATGCAATACACTAAAAATGCCTGCCTTGTTGCACCCATATAGGGCATGCGTTTGCTGTGAATAATAAAGGTGGTTATGTTCCAGGTCATGGTGAACACACACATAGCACAACCAAGCAGGAACATACTGGCAAAGCTGATCTTCCCTAAATATTCCGGGGCCAGAAATAAAGATGATGCACCAAAGTGCGGTGCAAAATTCCCGGTGATTGTAAGTAATAAAATAACCCAGAATATCAGCAACATCTGGTACTTACGGAAATGAAGCAACAACAATTGCACCGGCAAAAAGTAATATATCCCGGTCAGTACCTTTTTCATTTATCTCGCTTCATTTTAATGTTAAGCTACATATTTTTTTCTGATAACACCCAATTTTGTATTAAAGTCCCGGCTTGCAATAGGAAATCCTGTAAAAGAAAAAGCTGCTCCATGAACAGGAACAGCTTTTATCAAATTATATTATATAAACGACTAGAAATTCTGATAATTATATTTTATATCGCTTTTTTTAATGATTGCCTGCTGCAGTGATTGCATCAGGGTGTTTCTTTCCTGCATCTCCATCATCCGGCTCTGTGAAGACAACATTTGTATCAAACCAGGATTGCTCGTATCTATTGGTTGGTTGCTGCGGCTAATAACAGTAATGAAATAAACCCCACCCGTTCCTTTAATACCCGGAGATACTGTATTGGGCTGAAAGCCGGGATAAAACGTATAGCCAACAACCTTTGGTTCATATCCAAGACCTGATATATAAGATGCATTCAGGGTCACAGAGTCGTTTTCAGTCACCGTGTTGTTCGTAGCAGATGCAATAGCATCCAAAGAAGCTGATCCTGCGAATTTCTTGGAGATCGCGTCCGCTTTCTTTTCATCCCTCACCCTTTGTTCTATCTGCTGGCGAATACCGGGAGTCAATGCCATGATCCCTTTATCCTGCACCGTTGCCATTTTTGCAACAAGATAGCGCTGGTCGCCCAATTGTATCACTCCGGAAACTTCGCCTGGTTTATGGTCAAACGCCCATTTAATAACTTCACGGGCTGGGCCAATCCCCGGAATGGTGAAGTCGCTCATCTTTAAATTATCTCCAATTCTTTTATCTAATATCTGTTTTTTAACAGCAGCATCAAATTCTGCTCCGGTAACATTCTTCCCTGCAAATTCATTTGCTTTTGCATAGATAGCATTAACCGTGCTGTCGCTTGGTGTAAGATTTTTTGTAATTGTGGCCATTTGTATGGCTGGCGCTATTCCCTGCTGGTCCATTATCTCCACATAAAAATATCCGGAGAAGCCGGCAGTGCTGTCGTTCACCACTTTTGTTTCTCCTTTTTTACCGTTGAAAATAAAGTCACTCAGATTTTTAGGTAAGGTTGTTTTTTGCTGCAGCACAAAAGTATTCTCGCCACCTTTTGACTTATCATCATCAGAATATTTGTTCACCATAGAATCAAATGGTGCACCGGATTTTATAGCCATTATTGCGCTATCTATCTTTTCCTTAGCCATCGAATCGCTCATAATGTCTGTACCTTTATTCTTGGTCACTACGAGTATATATCTGCATTTCACAGAATCCGGCAAGGTTTTTTTGTCCATTACCTTGGTAAGCCTGTATCCGCCATTCTCATAATAAGGTCCGAATATGCTACCTTCGGCCTGGCCCATGATCGTATCTGCAAAACGGGAAGTAAACATTCTTTTATTCACATACCCATCATAATAAGAATTGGCCTCATCCGATTTGTTGTTTACAAATGTCTTGATGTCTTTCGTTGTCGCAAATTCTTCTTTTACCTGGGCCAGTGCATCCAATGTTTTTGCTGTATCGGAAGAAGAAGGAATGATATCAAATGAAACATATTCTATGCTACGTGTAGGTTGGTCAACCTGGAAGAAGCCGGGATGCTTCTGCATAAAGTCTTTAATATCCTCGTCTGTAACTTTTACGTCATTGTCAGTTATGTAAGAGAAGGGCACCTTCACATATTTTATAGCTGCTTTTGCATTTTGATCTGTGAATGCACGTTTAGCCATATAAATTGGCTCGTATATAGAGCCGGCAAATAATATTTTATATTTATTGATCCTGCTTTCCCGCAACACTTTTGTTTTAACAGCTTCCCACTTTTCTCTTAGTTTGCCTTCCGGGTCTATTTTTTGAGAATTGTCCTGCAACTGCTTTTCCATCGCCTTGATATATCCCGGATCAAACTGGCCTGTTTGCGGATTATTAAATACATGTTGTCCCTGTATCTCAAAATCATGAACTTCCCTTGCCACGTTTGGCCCATAGATCAGTTCTTTCTTTTCTTCGTCAGAGGTTTGTATGCCCAGTTTATCGCATTGTTCTTCAATAGCGGTCTCAACAGCTATAGTCTGTATGGCCTGTTCGTCCATCTGGGCCCTGGTTGCGTCATCTATGTTTCGCCCATTGCCATATAGTATTTCAAATTCCCTGATCCTGGCCTGGTATACTTTTGGGTCTATCTTTGTTCCATTCACTATCATGATACTATTATCATGGCTACCAAAAAAGCTACCGAAGGAACCATTGCGGGCATCAGAGACGATAAATCCGATAAGCGCGATAGCAATAATGCCACCGGCTATTTTTCCATACTTATTTCTGATCGTTTGAATTACAGACATTTCAGGTTTGTATTATGTTTTATATTAAGGACGGCAAATTTATGGGAAAAATTGAGATTTTACACAGTATTGGCTGATTATTCCCTTTATTTTTAAATATACACCTTCATTTTTATTATATGCTTTTATTTTGTCTTGTTTACTTATCTATATTATTATTTTTGTTCTTTTGTTTTATACCTCTTGTTTACTTTTCTTTTTCTTCGAATAGCTGTGTTAATAACTTCGGTTTTTACCTGTAAAAAGGGAACCGGTTTTCTCATAACTATTTAAAAGCCATCCTTCTGCTATTGTTGTTCCTCTTTTTTTCCTGTTGTTCACATAGTTCTAAGATATTCAGAAATTCTTTTTTACTAACAGCATGGTTTGTCCACAATCCACAGTTTCTATGTGAGTTTACTGATAGTGCTGTTTTTCTGTTGTTGGAAAGCGTCTGATATTTTGTGGATAAATCCTATTTCCTTTATTTCCAACAGGTGTGAAATTTTTTATTCCCCGTTTCCACAGACATAATAATAGTAGCTTTTTAATTCTAAAAGTTTTAAAAGAATTATTAGGTGTGTTAATAAGAGGATAACTTTTGCTTTTCTTTTTATTCTGGTAATCTGTTTTGAGACAAAACAAGTAATTTTATGTTTCTGATTAAAGTAGATATGAAATGAATAGTGAGTTGATGAATAAAGGGTTTCTCGATGTGGATATAGATCCATCGCTTGACCTTTTTGATGAAATAAAAAGGATTAAAAAAGAAAAGAACGCGATAGTACTTGCGCATTATTACCAGGAGCCTGATATACAGGATATATCAGACTATATAGGTGATAGCTTAGGACTGGCGCAGCAAGCAGCCAAAACAAGCGCAGATATAATTGTTTTTGCAGGGGTGCATTTTATGGCCGAAACAGCTAAGATTCTCAACCCAGATAAAAAAGTACTGATACCGGATCTTAAGGCAGGTTGTTCTTTAAGTGATAGTTGCCCTCCGCATTTATTTAAGGTATTTAAAGATAAGCATCCTGATCACCTTATTATTTCTTATATAAATTGTTCGGCAGGTATTAAAGCATTAAGCGACATTATTTGTACTTCATCAAATGCGCAGCTTATAGTGGAAAGTTTGCCGAAGGAGCAAAAAATAATTTTCGCTCCGGATAGAAATCTTGGCGCGTATATAAATAAAAAAACAGGAAGGGATATGCTCTTATGGAATGGAGCGTGTATGGTGCACGAAATATTTTCGTTAGAGAAAATAGTTAAACTGAAACAGAGACATCCGGAAGCTAAAATGATCGCTCATCCGGAATGTGAAGAGGCTGTTTTAAAAATTGCAGATTTTATAGGTTCTACTACTCAGCTTTTAAAATACGCTGAGAAGGATAATTCGGAAGTATATATTGTAGCAACTGAAACGGGGATTTTGCACCAGATGCAGAAAAATGCACCCCTAAAGACATTTATTGCAGCACCCCCGGATAATGCGTGCGCATGTAATGATTGTCCGCATATGAAGTTGAATACGCTTGAGAAATTATATTTATGTATGAGATATGAACTTCCTGAAATTATTATAGATGAAAATATACGATTAGCTGCAAAAAAACCAATCGACAGGATGCTGCTGTTAAGTAAGCAACTTGAATCATCTATGTAGAAAAATAAAAATATTAAACCAAAATCATTATTTTTTGTCAATATAAGGAATTTGTACTACCTTGTCACACCAAAATAAAACATATAAAATATGAAGCAAATTAACTCAATTAAAAACTTTTTATTTGTTACGCTGTTAGGAGTAGTGTCCTCTGCAAATGCACAAACAACACATCCGCTTAGCTTTGGAATAGTAGGCACTAATACTTCAACAAACTATTATAAAGATTATGTAGGAGTACGCTTTGAAGTTACTTCTCCGGCATCTATTGAAGGGGATAAAGTATACACTGAAGCCGATAGTGTTGACGGGTGGACTGTTATTACAACAGTTACTACACCAATTATTAATCAGCCGATAATCATGCCTCCTCCTACCGATACATTTGGTGGTACAGCCTTTGCCGCAGGTTCTATGACCGGGAAGATTGCGTTTATTTGGAGAGGAGACGGCATTCAATTTGGCCAGAAAGCATCTGAAGCGCAAGCTGCGGGTGCT
>Ga0206806_1133_pt2 | contig 13248 bp, 10 predicted proteins | sample Alteio_BWOrgCont_60_FD_152911 | JGI IMG/M metagenome (GOLD analysis project Ga0206806, IMG submission 152911) | Enriched cells from forest soil in Barre Woods Harvard Forest LTER site, Petersham, Massachusetts, United States -... | ecosystem: Environmental > Terrestrial > Soil > Temperate forest >... | reverse complement strand
TTTAAATGGTGATATAGAATTACAACCCGTTGTAGTTGATGCTCTCGAAACATTTCATACTCAGCTATCATTAGCCGATGTAGATTTTGCAGATGTAAAAGGCCAGGAAAATATTAAACGGGCACTTGAAATTGCAGCTGCCGGCGGACATAATGTAATACTTATTGGCCCTCCGGGTGCAGGTAAAACTATGCTGGCAAAACGCCTGCCAACCATATTACCTCCACTCACATTAGATGAAGCACTTGAAACCACCAAAATACATTCTGTTGCAGGTAAGGTAGGAAGCGGCAAAGGGCTTGTAGCCTCTCGCCCATTCCGTGCTCCACATCATACAATTTCAGACGTGGCCTTGGTTGGTGGCGGTGGCTTTCCTCAACCAGGTGAAATATCGTTAGCACATAATGGCGTACTTTTTTTAGATGAATTACCGGAATTCAAAAGAACCGTATTGGAAGTTATGCGCCAGCCTTTAGAGGATAGAGTTATTAGAATTTCACGTGCCAAGTTTACAGTAGAATACCCTGCAAGCTTTATGCTTGTTACTTCCATGAACCCTTGCCCATGTGGGTTTTACAACCATCCGCAAAAAGAATGTGTATGTGCGCCAGGCACTGTTCAGAAATACCTGAACCGTATCTCGGGCCCATTATTGGATAGGATAGATATACATGTTGAGGTTGTGCCCGTTGCGTATGGTGAATTATCTTCGGAAAGAGTGAGCGAAAAAAGTGAATCGGTAAGGGAAAGAGTAATAAAAGCGAGGGAAATACAAGCAAAAAGATATAACGGAACAGGCATCTATGCCAATGCCCAAATAAGCTCAAAGCAGTTGAAGGAGTATTGTAAAATTGATGATGCAGGGCATAAGCTTTTAAAAACAGCAATGGAAAAATTGAACTTGTCAGCCAGGGCCTACGACAGAATATTAAAAGTAGCCAGAACAATTGCGGACCTTGCTGACTCGGAGAATATTGAAACCGTTCACCTTGCCGAAGCTATTAACTATCGCAGCCTCGATAGGGAAAACTGGGCAGGATAAGTATATCTTGCGAGCCTATTAAGATAATACTACCTTTGGTTTACTAAATCAATAGTAAACACAACAATGAAATGTATCTACCTTTTAGGCGGAGTTATTTTACTCTCTTCCTGCAATAACCAAAGCCAGCAATTAAAATACCCTGTAACACGAAAGGTTGATACCGTTACCAACTACTTTGGCACAAAAGTAGCCGACCCATATCGCTGGCTGGAAAATGATACATCAGCTGAAACTGCACAATGGGTAAAGGAAGAAAATGAAGTAACTCAAAATTACCTTTCCAAAATACCATTTCGCGATTCTATTAAGAAACGCCTTACCGAACTTTATCATTACGAAAAATACAGCGTACCTTTTACAAGGGGGAACTATGTATTCTTTTACAAGAACAATGGCTCGCAAAACCAAAGCGTATTATATGTACAGGATGGATTGACCGGAGGTCCGCGCGTGCTTATTGACCCTAATACCCTATCAAAAGAAGGAACTGTTTCTATAAATGAAATAAGCGTTTCTAATGACGAGAAATATCTTGCCTACAGCATCAGCCGTTCAGGATCAGACTGGAATGAGTTTTATGTTGTGGACGTTGCCAGTGGAAAACAATTAAGCGATTCATTGAATTACAGCAAATTCTCTGACATTGGTTGGAAAGGAGATGGATTTTATTATACCCGTTATGATGCTCCTTCTGCCGGTGCAGCTTTGGTGAATAAAAACGAAAGCCCAAAAATTTACTTCCATACTATTGGTAGTGCACAAAGTGCTGATAGGATGATATACGAGGATAAAAAACATCCTATGCGTACTGTTGGTGCATATACAACGGCTGATGAAAAATACCTCATCATACATTCCGAAGAAGCATCTGATGGAAATAACCTTTTAGTAAAAGACCTTACAAAGAATGATGCTATCGTTGATACGGTTATCAATGATTTTAAAGATGATAATAATGTAATTGATGATGAGGGGAACAAATTACTGGTAATGACCAATAAAGGTGCACCTAAATACAGGCTTGTGTGGATCGACATAACTAAACCGGAAATGAACAACTGGACCAATGTATTACCTGAGCAGGAGAACCTCTTGCAAAATGTTGGCTTATCGGGCGATAGAATAATAGCCGCTTATCTCGACAAGGTAAAAACCAGGCTTTATGTATATGATAAGGAAGGCAAAATGCTCAATGGGATCAAGCTTCCCGGATTTGGCAGCAGCGAATTCTCGTCAACCAAAAAGTGTGATTATATATTCTATTCATTTACTAATTATGTAACACTTCCAACAATATATAGTTATGATGTTGCAGCCGATAAATCAACTCTCTTCGCAAAGCCCGATAACGGATTTAAGTCAGAAGACTATGAAACTGAACAGGTATTCTTCCCAAGCAAGGATGGAACCAAGATACCTATGTATATAGTTCATAAAAAGGGTATGAAGATGGATGGGAACAATCCATGTCTGCTTTACAGCTATGGTGGATTCAACATAAGCCTGATTCCTGCATATAACCCTGGTAATTCAGCCAGTCCAGCTATTTTTCTTGAACATGGTGGTATTTATGCAGTGCCAAACATACGTGGTGGTGGTGAGTTTGGCGAAAAATGGCATGAAGCCGGTACCAAACTGAACAAACAAAATGTGTTCGATGACTTTTATGCCGCATCTTGTTACCTGGTGGACAATAAATACACTTCACGCAATAAGTTGGCTATTTATGGTCGTTCCAACGGAGGCCTCCTGATTGGTGCTTCAATCACAGAACATCCTGATATGGCTAAAGTGGCAATACCTACGGTAGGCGTTTTAGATATGCTACGTTATCATAAGTTTACTATTGGCTGGTCATGGGCCAATGACTATGGTACAAGTGATGATCCGGTGCAATTTAAAAACCTTATTAAATTCTCTCCACTACATAATGTGCATGATACTGCATACCCTGCAACACTAATTACAACAGCTGACCATGACGACAGGGTAGTGCCTGCACATTCTTTCAAATTTGCAGCTACTATGCAGGCCCATCAAAAAGGAGATAACCCTATGCTGATTCGTATAGATCATAATGCGGGCCATGGCGGAGGCAAACCAATGTCGAAACAGATAGATGAATATGGAGATATGTGGAGTTTTATCTTCTATAATTTGGGAATGAACATGAAAAGCTAGTGTCCCTTTTTAGCAGCTCCTCCATGTTTTTGAAGCTCTATACCTTCTTTACCAGGTTTAAAGTCTCCACGTATCAGTCCTGATATAACCAGGACTACAATTGCAATTGACAAAATAAAAATTGCCCACTCTATGAATGGTTTCTTTTTAATTACATAGCTCCACAACATCTTTCTGAAAAAATACGCTACAATTAAAAATGGTAGTGTAAGAAGTTTGAGTATATAACTGGTCGTGTAGCGTTTCTTTTTTGTCATATTTCAATAACAATGATAAGGATATTGTCTCAATTAATAAAGACTTATTTCAATTTAAGTATCCGCTCCACAACCTGCCCAAAACGCCAAACATCCTCAAAAGAGTTATATAAAGGAACCGGCGCGAGCCTTACCACATTCGGGTTTCGCCAATCACAGAAAACTCCATTTTTTGTAAGCGTATTATAAAAATCGCGGCCCATTCCATGTGCAATAATGGAAAGCTGGCAACCGCGTTGTTGAGGATCTGATGGGGTTATTATTTCGAGTTTTACCTTTTTATTTTTCATTTTCTTGTTCAATTCATCAATAATAAATTCAAGGTAACCTGTAAGTACAATACTTTTATTTCGTAATGGTGTCATACCACCTGCTTCTGTAAAAATATCTACTGAGGCCTTGTGTGCAGCCATTGAAAATACCGGTGCATTACTTAGTTGCCATCCTTCAGCTGTTTTCATTGGCAAAAATTCCTTATTCATCTGGAAACGGGTTTTTTTATCATAACCCCACCATCCTGCAAAACGCGGTAGTTTCTGGTTTTTAATATGTTCCTCGTGAATAAATGCGCCAGCTACAGAACCCGGGCCTGAATTGAGATACTTATACGTACACCATACTGCAAAGTCGACATTCCAGTCATGTAATTTCACCTCCACATTTCCGGCTGCATGAGCCAGGTCAAATGCACAATATGCTCCCACTTTATGTGCGGCCTTCGTAATGGTTGGCATATCTATTAACTGGCCTGTTAAATAACCTACTCCGCCAATCATAACTAATGCCAATGAATCGGCATTATCATCGATAGCTTTTAAAATATCTTCTTTACGTATTAAATTTTCACCTATACGCGGCTTAATTTCAATTAACACTTTCTTTGGGTCAAGTCCATGTGATTCTACCTGGGTTTGAAGTGCATATTGGTCGGATGGGAAGGCATTCGATTCACATATTATTTTATATCTTTTCTTATCAGGTCTGTAAAAAGACACCATCATCAGGTGCAGATTAACTGTAAGTTGGTTCATTATAACAACCTCTTCGGGTTTTGCGCCCATAAGCTTTGCAATAGGAGCAGCAAACATTTCATGATATGAATACCATGGGTTACGTGCTTCAAAATGCCCCTCTACAGCAAATTTCGCCCAATCATCCAATTCAGTCTTTATATATTGAAACACAGTAGCAGGCTGTAAGCCCAATGAGTTACCTGTAAAATACAAGGCATCTTTTCCATTGTGTTTAGGGAATAAAAATTTTTTTCTGAACTTTTTTAATGAATCTTTTGCATCAAGCCCTTTTGCAAATTCAAGTGAATTAATATACTTCATACCCATTTATCAATGAAATTCTACACGTTTAATTATAGCAGAGAATAAGCCAGGTAACAACACTTTTAATCTGGGGGCTATTGTTTCAGAGCCGCCAATATATAATTCCTCCTTATTCCGTTTAATTGCATTTAATATTCCGTTAGCGCATTTTTCAGGAGAAATACCTTTCTCTTGTCCTTTATCCATTTTACCATGGGCCTTACCTTCAGAGGTAACTGCATTAAGCGATACATTGGTCTTTACATACCCGGGGCAAATAATATTCACCTTCAGGCCATCCTTAAAAACTTCACCGCGCAGTGCCTCAAAAAAACCATGCAATGCATGTTTAGAGGCACAATACATAGAACGGAACGGAATGCCCATTTTACCCATAACACTACTTATTACCACAATGTTGCCGCTTTTTTGTGCAAGCATACCCGGCAATACAGCTTTGGTAAGAGCAATCACAGCAAAGAAGTTCAACTCCATTATCTGGCGGTCAACCTGTAATAAACTGTCCTTTACTAAAGAACGCTGAGCAATGCCTGCATTACATATCAATATGTCAATAGATGAATATTTTTCTTTCACTTTAGCCAGCGCCTTTCCTATTTCATCAATTTTATAAAGGTCCAGCGGAAGAACAAGGCTATTGGAATCAGTAAGGCCCGATTCTTTTTTCACTCGTTGCAACTCATCTTCCCTCCTCGCTGAAAGCACAACTTTCGCCCCTTCTTTTGCAAATGCCTTTACTAATGCTTCGCCAATACCTGATGAAGCCCCTGTTACCCAAACTACCTTACCTGAAAATGATCCGGTCATAAATAATACAGTAATACACAATTATAAATTAACTCTTATAAGCCCAAATGCTGCAGACAGATCAGTATTTTTTGTTTTGCCTAAATACGTGAGTATATCGTTAACACCAAAATAAACCTGCACTTTATGCCCAAATGCAACTCCTACGGGTACTACAGTGCCATAGTTCTTTGCAGTTGCAATTCCGGCATCAAATGTTATAGCTTTAAATGGTGTCAAGTGGCCTGCGACCGAATAATACGTTCCTATAAGGTTTCCAACCACATTATTCATGGGCAGAATAACGTCTGATGCAATTGTAAGTAGTTTGTTCAGCTCATAACTGGCACCCAATCTGAATTTTGATGGTAACACGGTGGTAAATTTTTCGCCATTACTTTGAATGTAGTTCTTAATATTTGAACTGTTAGAATCACCCCGGTCATTTATTATTCTTTCTGCAACTGCGGTATCATTCAATGTAGCATGCGTTCCGGTCCAATTAATTGAGCCTATATCAGTTGCTGCAACTGCAAATTTCCACTTTTTGTATGCCATGCTGGCACCAATATCAACTCCAAACCCATGGCCCGGTGCACCGGAAGGAATTGGCGAATATATCGGTCCATTTTCTATAGCATAGTCAGCAGTTACGGTTCCATTTACAAATTGCCCATGCAAATCGGCTAACCCAATAAGATATTTAATGCCTACACCCCCGTAGAATTTAATTGCAGTTGAATCATCACTACCTATTTTAAATAGGCTTCTACCGTATGCCAGGTTAATTTCTCTGAACTCATACATTGAAACATACGATCCGCTGAATGAATTAAGCGTATTAATAAGCATTTGCAGAGAGTCTGCCGTATTAATGTTTACATTACTGTTAAATTTTTGGGCGTTCTGGGAGGAGAAAGCTGTACTGGCTATTGCTGCAAAAGCAGTTTGATACTGGCTATTTGAGCTTATTGAGGGTGACATGGTAATATTTCCGAATGCTCTATCACTTATAGAAAGCGCCAGCCCACCTATTTTGGGTAGTTTTATTGAAAATGCTGCCCAAATAAAGTTTCCGTAAATATTTAGTCCATTATGTGATGATGCAATCTTTTCGAGCATAGTGGTATCCTTTCCTCCTGTTATTTTCTCAAGATTTGGAATAGTCAACTGATCAGCCTGGGCGCTTATACCAATATTCAATACTGTAAACGAAATTCTATTGCTTCCAGCCCAGCCCAAATTAGATGGGCTTATACCAATAGACTCCCAATCAGAGGCCAGTGCCGTAATGGCCCCACCCTTTGCAGTACCTACAGGGTAAACAAAATTAAGCTGTGCTTGTAAGTAAAGTGGAAATAATATAACTGAAATGAGTAAAACAGCTATTTTTCTCATGATCTGTATAAAGTGGTAAAAATAGAACATTTTACTGATTATGCTACATTTGCAAGTACTGTAAGAAGCTATGAATAGGAAATCGTTTTTTTTCAAGGTACTTCCTTTTTTTATCATGTACTTTCTGCTTTCCTGCAAAAGCAAGAACCATATTACTTTCCCTATCGGCATTGTATTACCCGATACGATGGTTCAAATACTTTCAGATGCTAATATTCTACAAGCATCTGCCCAGTTAGGTTATTCAGAAAGTGATAAGGATACATCTATTCAAATGGCTTACCAAAGTTTATGGAAAAAACACAACTTAACTGAAAACAGTTATAGCCAGAATATGCGGTTTTACTGCGATCATCCAAAACTGCTTGATTCCGTATACGAAAGGGTTCTCAGTAATCTTAATCGCAGAAAGGCTGAACTAATGGGGCCTAAATTATTGCCCGGTAAAGGAGCTAAATAATGCTTGATTTTTTAAACTATACGCTTATAGTATTCTCCTTTTTTTATTGCACTTACATACTATGGCAAATTATTAGCTGGCTTGCCGCACCTTCTTATACTGCCACTACACAGGGCTTACACACTAAAGTATCAATTATAATACCTTGCAGGAATGAGGAGAAAAATATTGGCAACTGCTTGCAGGCTATTCTTAAACAAGACTATTCTTCATCTTTAATAGAAATAATAGTTGCCGATGATTACTCTGAGGATAATACTAAGGAGGTAGCGGAAAGAACATTATTGAACAGTAATTATTCATGGAAATATGTTAAGGTAGAATACTCCTTTTCCAACAAAAAAAAGGCTATTGAAGCAGCAATTTTATGCTCTTCCGGTGAATTGATACTTGTAACCGATGCCGATTGTATTGCCCAGGAGAAATGGATCTCAACTATCGTTTCAATGTATGAGCAACACCATTATCAGATGATTTGTGGCCCGGTATCCCTGATTAGGGAAGAGACTATTTGTGAAAAATATCAAAGTCTTGAAGTAGCAGGGTTATCGGTATTAGCTGGTGCAGGTATTTTTTCAAATAACCCATTACTTTGTAATGGTGCCAATATTGCATACACACGAAAAGCTTTTGATGCTGTTGGTGGGTTTAAGAATATCGATTCCACCCCATCAGGAGATGACACCTTGTTGCTTTTTAAAATGCGTAAGCAATTTCCCGGGCAAATAGGCTTTGCTAAGAGCAAAAATACCATCATTTATACTCAGGCACAGCCTAGCTGGCATCAATTTATACAACAGCGAATACGTTGGGCTTCAAAAGGTTTTACCTCCCAAAATACATTGAATAGTTTAGTAAGTTTAGTGGTTTTTGTCACTAATTTTTTGTTGTTCATGTATATGCTTAGTTCATTGGTCTACTTTTCCATTAATTGGGTCTTTATAACTTGTCTATTCCTTAAATTTACAATCGATTTTTTATTGTTAACTTGCGCAACTGAGTTTTTCGATAAGAAGAGGCTATTGTTATATTTTATAATATGTGAGTTTATAACAATAGTTTATGTAAGTTGGGTAGGGTTAACGGCAAGTTTTACAGGTTATAGCTGGAAAGGAAGAGATTACTGAATATAAAAGAGGTTATTGTGTTATCATTTCGCAGAAAAAAATACGTAGAAATCGACTCCTATTCGCTCGCTCACCATGCTTGGAAGCGATTTAAGAAGAACCGCCTTGCTATGTTCAGCCTTTATTTTATTGTGCTTTGTGTACTTGTAGCCATTTTAGGTTATACCATTACTCCAGACTCAACGCCAAACGCAAATAACCAGGTACTTGAACTTTCAGTAAAACCCCCAGGCTTTAAGGTACAAATGTTACTTGTTAAGGAAAATCAAGATATAAGAAAATCATCTTTTATATCGAAAATGTTATTCGGGCAACCTAGTTTCTATCACTACACCCCAATTTATAACTACGGATTCCAGGGCTCTTTTATAGTTGCTGAAGGATATACGGGTATGATACCCAATAATGGCCCTATTGTAAAATATAATATGGCTGATGTTATTTATGCCTTAGATTACAATAAGCATTTAGTTAATGACTCTACAAATCATACAACTACTGCCTATATTTTTGGTGATAATAAACCCATTACCCGCACATATAAAGATATGAGCGAAGAAATAAAAAACAAGAATATAATAACCCAAACTTACTTATTAGGAACTGATCAGGAAGGTAGGGACTTGTTAAGTCGACTGATGATAGGTATAAGGGTTTCTCTGGCAGTTGGTTTTATTTCGGTAATTATAGCTTTCTCAATAGGAATATTTCTGGGTGCTACAGCTGGTTTTTACAGGGGCAAGTGGGATGAATTTGTAATGTGGCTCATAAATGTTGTTTGGTCATTGCCTACCCTACTTTTAGTTATTGCTATCACATTGGCGTTAGGTAAAGGTTTTTGGCAAGTATTTATAGCCGTTGGCCTTACTATGTGGGTAGATGTTGCCAGAATTGTAAGAGGTCAGGTAATGAGTATTCGCGAGGAGAATTTTATTGAAGCCGGTAATGCTATGGGGTTCTCAAATTTCAGGGTTATATTTAAACATATACTTCCTAACATAATGGGTGCTATTATTGTGGTAGCAGCAGACAATTTTGCATCGGCAATACTTATTGAGGCCGGATTAAGCTTCCTTGGAATTGGTGCACAACCACCTATAGCATCGTGGGGAGCGATGATAAACACCAATAGGGGTTATATTATTACAGATTCAGCTTACCTTGCCTTTTTGCCCGGCATTTGTATAATGCTTATGGTTCTTGCCTTCTTCTTATTAGGCAATGGCTTAAGGGATGCCCTTGATAGCAAAACATCAGCCAACCAATTGGTAGGTGCCTAAATAGAATACAAAGATTTTACCGAAAAAACCACTGCTTAAAAAGGAAGGTCGTCTTGCTCCTGAGCATTTGGCAAACTACTGTCAGAATATGAGGCAGGAGCTTGTGATTCCTGTGTATATTCCTTACTACCACCACTGGAAGATCTTTCAACTCTCCAGGCATCTAACGAAGTGAAATACTTAACTCCGCCGCCATCTTTGCCTTGCCATTCACGGCCCTTAATAAAAAAACTAACCTTAACCTGGTCGCCTACATTAATATCGTCCAACAGGCGACATCTTTCCTGTGTCAATTGAAATTGAATATGTTGAGGATAGTTTGACGAATTGTCTGTTACAACAAATTCACGCTTTTTAAAAGCATCTGATACTTTTTGTTCGTCCTTTTTAACTTTAATTATTCCGTTTAATTCAAACATTGTAATTGATGTATTTATTATTATTTACTATTTTATTTATTTTCCTTAATCTGCTGTTCTGAAGCCCTGCCTGATAGTTTAAAGGTCTTAACCCGTGGGTTACCATAATAGGTAAAGTTCCCCCCTCCATTTACCTTTGCATGCATTTCCGGATGGGCGTATACTTTCAGGTCTCCATCACTATCGTCCTCCAAGGTTAAGTTTTCTGTTTTCAGTTCAGAAGCATCCATATTACCATCTCCGGAATCTTTAAAAATGCAGCTTTTAGCTTTACCTTTCAATACAATAGGTTTACCCGAATTCAAAGTACAGTTCAACATCTTGGTATCGAATGTCAGGTTAACAATGGCGTTTCCATCAACATTTAATGTAAAAGCATCTGCATCAAGTTTATTGGTGCATGATAAAGTACCTTCTATATTGACATTTAGTTGTTGCAGGTCCTTAACGGTTATATATAGTGTAGAAGCTACTTTAGTACCTTCTTTCATTGTTATATTTAGTGTAACACCACTTTTAACCATTACCGCGGCTAATGCATCTTTATCAGGTGCCACAATTTTCATACTACAGGACTTACCTTCAGTAAGTACTACATTAAAATTACCGTTTATTTTAAGTGAATTAAAATCTATTATTTTAGAAACCTCGCTAACGCTATCAGCATCATTAAATGCCATAAGCGGTTGCGCAAATACTAAACAACTTATCCCGATCAATATTTTTTTACCAATATTCATACGTATTATTTCTGTGTCCAAATATATAAGAATTTGGGACCATACAAGTAGTAGTTATCCACACTTTTATCATTGAATATCCACAATTGCGTGGCAATAATGGGCTTCGCTTTACTTTAAAGTATTTATAATTGCCTCGAAGGGGCTATACCCTTATGCCTATAATCAGCACGTCATCAATCTGCTCAAGATTGCCCATCCAATTCTGAAAGGCGGTATTGAGATTATTCCGTTGCATATTCATATCCAGGCTACGGCCTTCCAATACCTTTTCTTCTAGTTGTTTATACTTGAATTTTTTACCCTTAGGCCCACCAAACTGATCGGCATATCCATCTGTAAACAGGTATATCTCATCTCCTTTACCAAGCTTAACCGTGTGGGTTGTAAATGGACGAGGATTGTCAGAATTACCAATTGGCTGTTTATCAGCCGTTATTTCCTTTATTTCATTTCCTTGTATATACCAAAGTGGGTTATTCGCCCCGCTCCATTGAACTTCCTTTGTCTTTGTGTTTATCGTACAGAGAGAAATATCCATTCCATCTTTTATATCTTCTTTCTCCGATTTTTCAAATGTTTCAATAACCAGATCTCTTACCTTATCCAAAATTTTACCTGGCTCAGTTATTCCAAACTCCTTTACGGCTCTGTTTAACGCATTTGAGCACACAACACTCACCATTGCCCCCGGAACACCGTGACCAGTACAGTCACCTGCTGCTACAAAAATTATATCGTTCTTTTCCGACATCCAATAAAAGTCGCCACTAACTATATCCTTTGGCTTAAATAAAATGAAACTCTCAGGCAATACAGATTTGAAGCGCTCTCTGGTCGGCAGAATAGCTTCCTGAATTCGTTTTGCATAATTAATACTATCCGTAATATCCTTATTTTTCATTTCAATCACTTCCTTTTGCTTAACAACCTCTGCAGTTCTTTCACTTATAATATTTCTAAGACTTCGGGTTGAAACAGTAATAGCACTATATACAAATGCAATAAATATTAAAAGATATGCTATATATGCCCACACTGTACGATACCATGGAGACAATATGGTAAACTCATAAACCGCCTCACGGCTTTCGTGGTTAAAAACATTTTTTGCTTCTACGTGAAAAACATAATGCCCTTCATGAAGGAAAGTATATGGAGCCTTGGTTTCATTGTTCCACTCACTCCAACTCGAGTGTTGTTCATCCGAACCTTCCAATCTGTATCTGTACATGGTTGCTGATTCATCCTGAAAGTCAGGTGCAGCGTAATAAAATGTAAGTGAATTAAACGAAAAAGGAAGGCTTAATTTTAATCGTTCCGGTTGTATAAGTGACACACTTCCGCTATCATCAGTATATGTTCCATAAAATATAGTTGAGTCTTTACCTTTACTTACAACCACTTTGCGAACAAGGGCATTGAAAGGCAAATCATAATCTTTATTTATTTTATAATCGTATCTGAATATTCCGTCCTGCCCACCTATCCATGTAATGCCATCTGCATCATAGTAAAAACACGATGGTATGCTTTTCGATATAGTTATAAACGGCTTGGTTACCCATTCACGGTTTTTAGGTTGATGAGGATTTTTCATGTATCCTAAATGCAATTGCCCGTCATTTTCTGTAATATCCACCATCCATATGTTACCGGCAAGGTCTTTATTCATGGCAAATATTCCAAGCTTATTATTCGAAAATTGACCACCTAATGATGTATCTCGCAAGAACTTTCCATGCCCATCATACTCATACAAACCACTTTGTGAACAATAATAAATATGACCATCTATGCTTTTTACATAAATATTACTTGTATCGGGAAGTCCTTGCTTGCTCGTAAATTTCTGTATTGATGCTGAATCTATTTTGGCGTTTTTATATGCAGGAACCACTCTAATTACCCCCTTATCAGGTTTTCCGCACCATATGGTTCCATTTTTATCTTCTTCTATAGAATTGACATCTTCACCTACCTCTCCCACATATCCTTCATCTACCCATTTATTATTATCCCAATATAATGATGCTAACCCGAACTGGCTGGCACCTCCAAGGCTGTAACCTACAAATACCCGATTCGAATCGACCAGTGATCTATGCATTACGTTTGCATTTCCGTCTCTGATTCGTAAAGGTTTACCGTCATCGCCAACCTGAAAAATACCATCATTACTCGCTACCAGAAGCACTTTCTTCTTGCCTGTGTTAAA
>Ga0206806_1140_pt1 | contig 13294 bp, 2 predicted proteins | sample Alteio_BWOrgCont_60_FD_152911 | JGI IMG/M metagenome (GOLD analysis project Ga0206806, IMG submission 152911) | Enriched cells from forest soil in Barre Woods Harvard Forest LTER site, Petersham, Massachusetts, United States -... | ecosystem: Environmental > Terrestrial > Soil > Temperate forest > O... | reverse complement strand
TTACTCATAATATTCGTGCTCCTAAAGCCCCATTATCAAGGTTTTCGTAATTTTATATTAAATTGCTTCATAATGGCAACAAACTTTGAAAATAAATATTATTAAAATCAGCCCCATGAAAAACAGATCATTAGTTATATGCTGGGCGTTGCTTATGATGGCATTCAGCTCGTATGCCGAAAGGCATAACAGGGGCAACAAAAATGGTATGTCAACAGGCAAAACCACTGTTGCAGACCCTAATGAAGAAAATTACGATATAAAATATCTGAAATTCAACCTGGATGTTTCAGATACCTCGGTATATGTCAGCGGCAACGTATCTACTACCGCACAGGTAACGGCATTTTCCATGAGCAGTTACGTATTTGAGCTGGATACACTAATGGTCATTGATTCTGCAAAGATCAATGGGGTAACCTTGCCCGTGGCTTCTACGGGAGGCACCATACGCACTATGATCTTACCGGCCGCCATGGCTGCGGGTACTTTTTTCACAGCCCAGGTATTTTATCATGGTGTGCCACCACCGGGAGGAGGGTTTTTTAATGGCCTCTCACATTCTGTAAGCAGCGGCGGCACAAATATGGTATACTCTATCAGTGATCCATATGCAGCGCCTGACTGGTGGCCATCAAAACAGGAGATTGATGATAAGATCGATTCGGTGGATATGTACATAACTGTTCCTGCAGGTGTTGTAGATGGCAGTAACGGGGTTTTGGTAAATGTAGATACTACTTCCACTCCCGGTTACTGGACCTATCACTGGCAAACCCATTATGCAATTGATTACTACCTCATCTCCATAGCCGTAGCACGCTATGCACAATACACATCCTACCTGCATTTTACCGGCAGCACGGATTCTATGCTTATACAGAATTTCTTTTATGACACTGCTACCTTCAATCCATTGTATAAAGCAAATTTTGACAGCCTGGGCCTGATCATTGATTATTATTGCACCCTGTATGGCAGGTACCCTTTCTGGCAGGAAAAATATGGCGTATGCTATACTACACTTCCCGGCGGCATGGAACACCAGACCATGACCACCATTGGCGTACCAAATACTTACATCATTGCACACGAGCTTTGTCACCAATGGTTTGGAGACCATGTCACCTATGCTACATGGGGCGATGTATGGCTTAGCGAAGGGTTTGCCACTTTTTCAGAGCAAATATTTCTTAACCATTTTTGGGGCAGTGCAGCAGCACTGGCCCACAGACAAACCTACCTTACCGAAGCCCTCGGCGATCCATGTGGCGAAGTATATGTTACAGATACAAGCTCTGCCACCACACTTTTTTACCAACCCACAGTGTATGCCAAAGGCCAGGGGGTGGTGACCATGCTGCGCTACCTGGCACCCACAGACAGCATGTTTTTCCAGGTGCTGCAAAATTACCAGGCTACCTATGGTTTCAGCAACGCAAGCACCGCTGACCTGAAAGCAATAGCTGAGTCGGTATACGGCTTCAACCTCGATACATTTTTTAATCAATGGATATACGGGAAAGGATATCCTGTATACAAAGTTTCCTGGAACCAGGTAGGCAGTACCATATACGTACAATTGATACAAACTACCTCATGTCCGTCCACCCCTTTATTCAGTACGCCATTAGAACTGGAGCTTTCTTCAGGAGCCACCGATACGATCATAAAGGTGTATAATAATGCAGATACAACATTGTATACATTTACCTGGACCCCTGATATGACAGCACTTTACTTTAACCCTGATATATGGACCATTTGCAGGCAATTAGGTGGCATAGTTCATGATGTAACCCTTGGTACAGGCAATGTGTTGCCTTATCAAATAAAAGTCCTCCCAAACCCCTCAGAAAATTATTGGGAAATATATGCTTTGCCAAAAGGTACAGCGCTTGCCTTAACTGATATGAATGGCCATATTATATGGCAAGGAACAAGCACAAATGTGAATACTACGATAATACCGGCAACACACTTAGCGCCTGGTGATTACTTACTCAAACTAAGCAATGGCAATGATTCTCAAAGTATAAAGCTGGTGCATTGGTAAAATTCACTGATAGAACAACGGCTATTCCTTAATAACCTTTATGTTCTCGGAATGTGCATCATCCTGGTATTTAAGCAGGTAGATGCCGTTCGCAATATCACCCATATCTATCGCTGCACTGGCTGTTGTCATCGTCAGCTTTCTTAGCTCTTTCCCGGTTATATCAGTCAGCGTCACTGCCCCATTACCCTTCATACCTGTAACTTTTACAGTAACAACATTTACAGTTGGGTTCGGATATGCGGCTACACCAAAATCAACGCTGTTGACAGTTATTACAGCAACTGCTCTTGGTGTAGTAAAGCTGATCGTGATCCATGATGAGGTTATTCCTGAATCAGCATTACATATCACCTCTATGTGAAAGTAATAAGTAGTATTTGGCATCAGGGTATCAACAGTAATGCCGGTATCAATTGCCGCGGCAGTTATGACACCTGATGAAGGAGTACCCGGGCTTGTGTTTAACGCATAATTGTACCCTGCACCACCCTGGAATATCCATCCTATGTGTGCAGAGCTGTCGCTCAGAACATTGGCATAAGCTGCTGTCGTATCACAAGACAACAATGTGAACTGCACTGTTACCCATCCTGAAAAATTGCCTGCACCACAGTTTACACGCACATGCGCATAATAAATTGTATCCGGCATGAGGCCTGAAGTGATTGAATCAGCGGTTGCCGTAGTAAACGTACCACTGCCTGTTGGGGTGCCGGGGTTTGTATCAATCACATAATCATAGCCGGCGGCACCACTGTCTGCATTCCAGGTAACGTAGGCAAAGGTGTCATTGGTATAGACAGCCAGCCCGGTAACCGTATCACAAGGCTCTGTTGCACTAGTGGTATAGGTCCATGTTGAGAAGCCGCCACCGCAACTGCTGCGCACGTATACATAGTATGTAGTTCCGGGTACTAAGTCGGTAACTGTATCTAAGGTACTGGTAGTGAATGTACCACCACCTGATGGAGTGCCTGGTGTAGTTGTTACTGTATAATAGTACCCAAGGCTGCCCGGTGATGCAGTAAATGAGAATACAAGGCCCGTGTCATCACTACTCACTATAGCAAGCCCCATTACAGAATCACACATTGTCGTAGAGAACGGAACCGTTGTCCATGTTGAATAACCGCCACCGCATGCCGTTTGTATGTGTATGTAGTAAGTACTGCCTGGTGTAAGGCCATTAACAGTAACAATGGTCCCTGTTGTATATATGCCTCCGCCGGATGGAGCGCCCGGAGTATCATTAACCGTATAATAATAACCAAGGCTGCCAGACACTCCTGTGAAGGAGAAGGTAACACCCGTATCATTTGGCAGTATAAGAATTGCAGATGGCAGAACACTGTCACAAAATCCACTGGTAAATGGCACGGTCACCCAGGACGAATAGCCGCCACCAGCACATGCATTGCGTACGTGTACATAATAAATTGTACCGGGGGTCAATGAGTCTATGTTCACCAAAGTACCGGAAACAACAGTACCGGCCCCTGTAGGTGCAGCTGGAGAAGTATTTACCGTATACTGGTAATCTGTTGAACCTGCTACTGCTGTCCAGGTTATGGTAGCGGTAGTGTCTGTAATACTGCCTGCGGCAAGACCTGTAATGGCATCGCAAAGAGTACTAAAGGGCGTTGTTACCCAGGCTGAATAACCACCACCGGGACAACTGTTCCGAACATGGGCGTAATAGGTAGCACCTCCAGGAAGCCCGCTAAGTTCAATAGTGGTATCCGGGATAGAAATGCCGGAACCAACTGGCGCACCAGGAGATCCATCCACCTGGTAATCATAGGTTGTGCTGCCAGCAACAGAGTTCCAGATAATAGTTGCCGATGTAGCAGTTATAGAGTTTATATCAACACCTGTAACCGTATCGCAGTTTGTTGTAAATGTAGTGTACTGCCATACAGAGAAGTCATCAGTGCCGCAGCTATTACGCACATAAGCATAATAAGTGGTGCCAGACATCAGCCCTGTGAGACTTATAGAAGTGTCAACCGACCCGATACCGGGCCCTGTAGGTGTTAAAGCTGACGTGTTTATAATGTATTCATAATCTGCCGAACCAACAATGCTGTTCCATTTGATTGTAGCAGTAGTAGCAGTAACGCTACCGGCAATAATACCACTAACTGAATCACAATAGGTTGGTACAATATATACAATATAGTCAACCACATCCCCATTACCATATAGTACATAGGGGTCCCCATCTGCACAGGGATCCATCGGGTCTGATACCGTACCCGTATATGATCCAAAATCCAACCATGCGTTTCTCACACGCATCCTGTGGTATCCGGGAATGGCAGTAGCAGGAATAGAGATCATACTGGATGCTGATGAAGAAGATGTGCTGCTGCTAAAGCCAAAAACAGGCGTTACAGTATCCGTGGCATCAAAAACACCGTCATTCCCAAAATCTATCCATACCTGCGTTTCATATTCTGTCGAAGAATTATTGAATGTTACAGATACAGGATAACTGCCTCCTTGCTGCATTTCCATTGGAGACATACTTGTATGGTCAAGGTAGCCTGTAGAAGGGTCTGCGGCAACGTCTATGCCCATATCCGTAATTCCGGTACCACCATACCCTGCAGTTGCATAAAATGCAGACATTGCATTAGCAGTAACCGGAGACGAAAAAACCCATTCCGGTGAGGTACAATAACAAGCCGTCCCTACTATTGGCAAAACATTTGATATACTATCCAGTCCGCTGGCCGTACATGTAGCCATCAACCGGTAGTATAAGGTCGATGCAATACCGGAGGTCAATGTGTAAGGTGCACCTGTAGCACCAGGAATATCCACCCAGGTAATATCATCTGCGGAATACTCCCACTGGAGCATAAGCCCTGTGACCGGGCCTACAGCAGTGTCAGAAAGTGTTATAGTACTAGTGCTGCAAGCCATTATTACATTCGCTGAAGCACCCCCCACATCCGGAGTACCGGCACAGGCAGGTGCTGTATCAACAGTAAACAGAAAGTCATAAGTCTGCCCATCCAAAAAATCAGAACAAGCATCGCCGGAACCAAAAGCATAATAATAAGGAACGGCGCGTATCCGCATCCCTGTTGTTCCCGGAAGTGCATTTATAGGAACCGTAAATGAAACAGAAGACGAGGACCCGGTAGCGGCATTACTGCATATAAAAGTATACTCACTTGCCTCAAAAATGCCATCCTGGTTATAATCTATCCACATACCTGAATTATAACTGTCCCCTGCGGTAACGTTTACATCAATCGTATAAGTTCTGCCCTGAACTAAGGTTGCCGTAGAGTCCCCCTCAAAAGGAAAAAATACATATGGTGTAAATGAAGAAGAAGATACATTCAATGTGTTACCAGGAATGTTTACACTATCAATCTGAGTATACGACGAGTAGTCATCGAGGTTCCCGTCATTGCAGTAGCACTTATAGAAGATTGTTTCGTTTACCGTGGCGATGCCTGATGTATCGGAAACACCGGAGGACACACAAGTAACTGCCAAAAAATAATCCATAGCAGAATCCTGTGTAGCTATCGGCCAGAAATTATTTGTTGCTCCGGCAATAGCCGTAAAAGTACCTGCGCCAGATGGACTAGTGTACCATTGATATGTAAGTCCAGCGGCAAGGGAATCGCCGGAAACACTCAACGAAAATGGAGTCCCTGCACAAATTGTCGTAGGAGTACTTATGGTCCCGGCAACTGGTGTACCGGAACATGGCGCCGGCCATGATGTCCAACTGATGTCGTCAATGAACATATTATTCCCGTTTTGTGAAATCGCTTCAACTAGTATATAGTTCGCACTACTCGTATATCCGGCTGGTATCGGGAAAGAATAATAATACCATCCATCTGAAGCGACAGTAGCCGGAACCGCTATGAATATAGACCGTGCTACTGTACCCGCCCATGTAGCACCTGTAAAATCAGGGGTTGTGCTTATATACACAGAAATACTGTCTCCGGTTGACGGGGCACTATTGTCCCGGTACATCCAAAAACTAATGCTATCAATTGTTGCCCCTACTGCAGCCCTTGAAAATGCAGAACTGCAAATAGTCTGACCACAACCCAAACACGCATCCCCCGCACTATTAAATTCACCCATAAAACTTCCGCTATTTGGAGATACGGTCTCCAACGCTGTGCCGCTGGTACCTGAAGTCACTACAGACCAATAAGAAGTTGACCCTATACTTGTCCACCCCGGAGGTGGCATAGAGCCAGATTCAAACCCTTCTGTATTTATTATCTGCGAAACACATTGCTGGGTAATTAGCAGGGTAAAGAGAAGAAATAATATTTTTCTCATGCACATCTATTTAAAATGGTGACAAGAACATTTTTATAGGCACTATATATAACCAAATTTACCGATAAAATATCATGTAAACAAAATGAATAAAAAAACCGGGAAGCTCATATGAGCTTCCCGGTTATAAAAATAATAAGTACTATCCCTATTGTTTATTGATCTTGATAACCTGGGTATGGTCATCATCCGTGTATTTGAGCAAGTATATCCCTGCCGCAAATTCACTCATATCAATATCTACCTGGTTAGTACTCATACTTACCTTCTTCAGTGTTTTGCCTGTCACATCTGTAAGCTCTACTTCCCGGTTATTACCCTTTGCTCCGGTTACTTGTACTGTTATCGTACTCAAAGCCGGGTTAGGGAATGCCTCTACGTCAAAGGCACTGTTATTTACATTGTTTACAGCAGCCGGTGGCGGAGTGGTAAAGCTGATCGTGATCCACGATGAGCCTTCACCTGTTCCAAAATCACATATCACCTGGATATGGAAGTAATAGGTAGTATTTGGCATCAATGTATCAACAGTGATAGCTGTGTCAGGAGCAGCAACAAACACAATTCCGGAGGTAGGTGCACCAGAACTAGTATTTAATGCATAGTTATATCCGGCGCCAGCCTGAAATATCCATCCGATGTGTGCAGAACTATCACTCAGTATTTCTGCATAAGCAGCAGTAGTATCACATGGAGACAATGTGAACGAAACTGTTACCCATCCTGAAAAATTGCCTGCACCACAGTTCACACGCACATGCGCATAATAGGTCGTATCCGGCAGGAGGCCTGAAGTAATTGAATCAGAAGTTGCCGTGGTAAAGGTACCACTGCCTGTTGGGGTGCCGGGGTTCGTATCAATCACGTAATCATAGCCGGCGGCACCGCTGTCTGCATTCCAGGTAACATAAGCAAAGGTGTCATTGGTATAAACACTAAGCCCGGTAACAGTATCACAAGGCTCTGTTGCCGTAGCTGTATAAGTCCATATTGAGAACCCTCCGCCACAACTACTGCGGACGTATACATAATAAGTTGTACCTGCTGTTAATCCGGTAACCGTATCCAGGGTACTGGTAGTAAATGTACCTCCACCTGATGGGGTACCCGGTGTAGTACTTACAGTGTAGTAGTAACCCAGGCTACCAGATGAGGCCGTAAACGAGAAGATAAGGCCCGTGTCTGCGCTACTAATTATAGTAAGCCCTGTTACAGAATCACATATTGTCGTAGAGAAGGGAACGGTTGTCCATGTTGAGTAGCCGCCACCGCACCCGGTGCGTATGTGTATGTAGTAAGAATCACCGGGTGTTAGCCCATTGACCGTATCTGTGGTATTTGTGGTAAACACACCACCGCCTGATGGCGCACCCGGAGTAGTATTAACCGTATAATAATAACCAAGACTACCAGACACACCCGTGAACGAGAATATAACACCCGTATCATCGGAAGATATAAGAATTGAGGATGGGAGAATGCTATCACAGAAATCGGTAGTAAACGGTACCGTTACCCATGATGAGAAACCTCCTGCACAACTATTACGAACATGTACATAATAAGTAGTACCAGGTGTCAACGACGTAAGGCCAATGGTGGTAGCCGAAGTATCCGTACCGGAACCTGTAGGCGAACCAGGGGTAGTATTAACAGTGTACTGGTATTCTGTCGAACCCGGAATTGCTGTCCAGCTAACAGTGGCTGTGGTATCGGTAATTGCACTCACTGCAAGGCCGGAAACAGTATCGCAGAATATTGTAAATGGTACTGTAACCCATGATGAATAGCCACCACCCGGGCAACTGTTGCGCACATGCGCATAATAGGTACCACCCGCAAGAAGCCCGGCAACTGTATCACTTGTAGTGGTTGTTACAGTACCTGATCCCGTCGGTGCTGTCGGTGAACCATCTACCTGGTAATCATAGGTTGTAGACCCTGCAACCGAATCCCATGAAACTACTGCTGATGAATCTGATATTCCGAATGCTGTAAGACCGACAACGGTATCACAGTTTGTAGTGAACGAAATAGTCTGCCATATAGAAGCATCACCTGGTCCACAACTATTCAGTACGTAAACATAATAAGTGGTACCGGAAACTAGCCCTCCAACATCCACAGTAGTATCTGTAATAGCAGTGCCAGTTCCTGACGGTGTTACTGACGAAGTACTGACAACATAACCATACCCTGCAGATCCCCCAACACTGTTCCATGTAATAGTAGCACCAGAACTTGTAACACCAGTTGCCGTAATACCAGTAACTGAATCACAATAGCTTGGCAAAATATATACTGTATAATCTGCAACATCACCGGTACCATAGGTAACGTCCGGATCACTCTCCGCACATGGGTCCATTGGATCAGAAAAGGCCGTATAAGAACCCCAATCCATCCATGTATTTCTTACCCGCATTCTGTGATATCCGGTTTGTGCCCCTGCCGGGATAGTGATCATATTTGAATTTGATGTCACATCAGTTGTATAAGGAGCAACACCAAATGCAGGTGTGACCGTATCTGGAACCTCTGTACCGGAAACAGGATCGTATGAATAAAATGTACCGCTGTCGCTGAAATCTATCCATACCTGGTTTTCCCACCCATACGAACTGACATTGTAAGTAACCGTTATCGGGTAGGTGCCCCCCTGCTGCATTTCCATAATAGGTGTCAGACCAGTGCGGTCAGCATATCCGTCTGCAGTAGCAGCCGCTATGATACCTGCGTCACTTATGCCGGTACCAGCAAAGCCACCCGTAGCGCTGAATGCAGACATTGCATCTGAAAGAGGGCTTTCACTATACAGGATATAAAACTCCCATAGAGGGTATGTACAATAACAAGCTGTGCTAAGGACAGTCACCGTATTAGAAGTATCACTAAGCCCGCTTGAATCGCAGGTAACTATTAGGTTGTAATAAGTAGTAGCGGTCATCCCGGTACCCACAACGTAGGGATCAGTAGTGGCACCAGCAATACTGCTCCAGCTGATACCATCAGGTGATGATTGCCATTGGAAGCTAAGTCCTGTACTTGTTGAAGCGCCCGGATCATAAAGGGTTATGCTCGTACTATCACAGGCACTTCCTGAGCTAGCTGATGCAAACCCTGCAGTTGGCATACCAGCGCATGCAGGAGCAGGGTTAATTGTGATCTGGAAGTCATAGGTCTGACCATCATAAAAATCAGTGCAGGCATCACCTGCGCCCATGGTAGAATATTGAAATACTGCCCGTACCCTCATCCCTGTTATCCCGGTAGGAGTAGCCAGCGGAACAGTAAAGGAATTTGATGCTGATGTACCGGGAGATGAATTACTTGAAATAAACACGTACTCGCTAGTTTGGTATATACCATCCTGGTTATAATCTATCCACATCGCAGAGTTATAATTGTAGAATGAACCATTTACATTTACGTCAACAGTATATGTAGCGCCTGCGGTCAAAGTAGCTGTAGAGTCTCCCGAAGCAGGGAATGCTATATATGGCGTATAGGATGAACTGTAAAGGTTCATACCAGTACCCGGTATTTTCACACTATCTATCTGGGTATAATAAGGATAAGTATCAAGGCTGCCATCATTACAGTAACAAGCGTAGAATGGATTCTCACCAACGGTTATCAGGCCTGAGGTATCTGATATACCGGACGAATCACAGGTAACAACAAAAATGTAGTCGGTTGCAGAATCCTGATATGTTGTATATAAATATGAGGTGGCACCTGCAATAGGCGTATATGTCCCTAATCCTGTGGGGCTGGAATACCATTGATAGTTTAATGCAAGTCCTACAGTGAACCCTGTATCAGAAAGGGTAAGCGGGCTTGTTGCACATATAGACGCTACGGTATCTATAATAGCACCTGCGGTTGGTGCACCCGAACACGGAATTCCGGGATTGATATCTACCACATAATCTGCAACTGCGCCTTCATAAATATCCGTACATGCATCTCCTGATCCTATAGTATAATAATTGGGGGTAACACGAATACGTAATCCTGTTAAACCGGTATCAGCAGACTCAGGTATAAGAAATGACGCTGATGTAGTGACCCCAAAATTCACATCCGAAGAATTCAATATGCACTCAGAAGGGTCAAAGAGACCATTTTGATTATAATCTATCCAACCAACCGCATTATAATTATCATCAAAAATACCGCCACTTGAATTCACTGAAATGGAATAATATGCTGCCTGCATCAGGTTAGCTGTAGTGGTTGGAGTAACCGGCCAATACTGAGTATAAATTGAGGTGCTGAACGGTGTTGGATTATTTAATGTAGTACCTGGTATGTATACACTATCAATAAATGGCGGATAGGTAGGATCACCATCAAGAGTTGTTCCTGTAAGCGGAGAACAATAACAAAGGTAGAATGGGTTAATTCCAACTGTTACAATATTCGAAGTATCTGAAAGTCCACTGCTGTCGCAAGTTACAATTAAGATATAATCCGTAGCAATGGATTGTGTAACACCGGTAACGGATATACTACCACCTCCATACAAGGGGGTGTACGTGCCTGCACCTGAGGGGCTGGAATACCATTGGTATATAAGACCTAATCCATTTGTAAAGCCGGTATCATTAAGATTAAATGAAGCAGTTGTTGTAAGACTTGAACAAACACCGGTCGCACTGGACATAGCTACACCTGCTGAAGGCATTCCTGTACAAGGTATCCCCGCCTGTATGTCTATTACATAATCTTCTGTTGCACCACCATATTCTGTTGTACAGGCATCAGATGATCCCATATAGTCATACTCATACACGGTTCTTACACGTAAACCGGTAAGGCCGGTATCTGCATAAACGGGTATCATAAATGTTAATGATGAGGTGGTACCAACAGTGGCATAAGATGCAAGTGAAAAATATTCGCCAACTGTGTCACCAAATAGTCCATTATCATTAAAATCGATCCACATGGCAGCATTATAGTCGTAATCGCCATTAGAATTGACATAGGCCGTATAGGTATTACCCTGGCTCATTATGGCAGTAGTGGTTGGTGTCACCGGCCAATATTGTGTATAAGCAACCGTGCTGAACGGTGTAGGATTATTCAGGGTAGTGCCCCCTATAGCAAAGCTGTCTATTGGCGCTTCATATGCATAATAATCAAGAGTAGTACCAGTAAGGGGTGAGCAGTAGCAAAGGTAGAAGGGACTCATACCGATGGTGACCACATTTGATGTATCAGAAAGGCCACTGCTGTCGCACGTTACTATCAATATATAGTCAGTAGCCACTGTCTGTGAAATACCGGTAGCTATTGTACTTCCACCACCATATAACGGGCTATAGGTACCTAAACCGGTCGGGCTTGAATACCACTGGTATACGAGCCCCAGGCCATTAGTATACCCGGTATCAGTAAGATTAAAAAATCCGGTTGAACATACTGTGGTGGTGTTTGCAAACGCACTACCTGCTACAGGAATACCAGCGCAGGGAACGCCCTGGGCTATGTATACAACGTAATCTTCTGTTGCTCCACCATACTCAAGGGTACATGCATCCCCGGCACCCATATAGTCACCATAATACACTGTTCTCACACGCAGTCCGGTAAGGCCGGTATCTGCATAGCCAGGTATCATAAAGGTCAGTGATGAAGTAGCATCAACAGTAGCATCATTTGCTAAGATAAAATATTCGCCAGCCGTATCACCAAATGTCCCGCTATGATTAAAATCTATCCACATAGCGGCATTGTAGTTATCATCGCCACTTGAATTGACATATGCTGTATAAGTACTCCCCTGGGTCATGGTACCTGTAGTGGTTGCAGTTACTGGCCAGTATTGTGTATAAAGAGCCGTACTGAAGGGTGTAGGATTATTCAAAGTGGTGCTACCTATTGCAAAGCTGTCAATTGGTGCTTCATATGCATAATAGTCCAGGGTAGTACCGGTAAGTGGTGAACAATAGCAAATATAGAATGGACTCATCCCTACTGTTAACACATTAGATGTGTCTGACATTCCGCTACTGTCGCAAGTCACCACCAAAATATAATCAGTAGCAATGGTTTGTGAAACACCTGTAACAGAAATACTGCCACCACCATATAGTGGACTATATGTACCGGCACCTGTTGGGCTGGAATACCATTGGTATATAAGTCCTAAACCGTTGGTAAACCCGGTGTCATTGAGGTTGAAAAATCCTGTTGAACATATTGTGCTTACGTTGGCTATAGCAGTACCCGCAGCAGGCATTCCGCTACAAGGTACTCCCGGGCCTATGTATACAATATAGTCCTGGGTTGCACCATCATATTCTTCTGTACATGCATCGCTGCTACCCATAAGATCATATGGCGCCTGTGAAACCCTTACACGTAAACCTGTTAACCCAGTATCTGCGGTAGCCGGTATTGTAAATGTCGCAGATGATGTACTGTTATATGCAGCATCGCTTGTAATTAGCGTGTACTCCATTGCAGTATCGCCAAAATAACCTGAGTGGTTATAATCTATCCACATGGCTGCAACATAATTGTCAGAACCGTCATTGGCATTAATAAAGGCAGTGTATGTGTTCCCCTGGTTCATGGAATTCGTGGTACTTGGGGTTGTCGGCCAGTATTGAGTATATAACGGAGATCCAGAGGGCGTGTAATTATTCAATGAGGTTTCAGCAATCGCAAAACTGTCTATCGGGGGATAAGTATAGTAATTGAGAATGTCACCTATAAGCGGAGAGCAATAACACAGATAGAAAGGATTCATGACCACTGTAACTACATTCGATGTATCTGATATACCACTGTTAGCACAGGTCTCCACATATATATAATTTGTTGGTGTAGTTTGAGTAACATCCGAAACTACTGAAGATGTGCCGGAAAGGATCGGGCTATAGGTGCCCAATCCAT
>Ga0206806_1138_pt1 | contig 13427 bp, 12 predicted proteins | sample Alteio_BWOrgCont_60_FD_152911 | JGI IMG/M metagenome (GOLD analysis project Ga0206806, IMG submission 152911) | Enriched cells from forest soil in Barre Woods Harvard Forest LTER site, Petersham, Massachusetts, United States -... | ecosystem: Environmental > Terrestrial > Soil > Temperate forest >... | reverse complement strand
ACCTTCACCGGCAAACATACGGGTGGGGTCTTCGCCCTGGCGCTTTAGTTCAAACACACCGGCGGTGTAAGGAAATTCGCCGGGCAGGTTTTCCTGCAGTTGCCATTGCAGAATGTCGCCCCAATCCTTATACTTTGGCAGCACCACTTTAGGTATTCGGGTGCCGCTTAGAGTGGTGGTGGTAAGGGGCTGGCGAATAGTTTTATCACGAACGGTGTATTCAAAAAAGTCGGCTGAATATTTTTGAACGAGGGAGGGCCATGCGGTGATTAAAGCGCGGTTTGCTTTATCTAAAGTTGCCTCTAAGGCCCCCTCTAAATCTCCCCCCTTAGGGGAGACTTGCGATGAGTATTTTTGAGCATCGTGTTCTTTGAAGAGGTGTAAGGCGCCCTTTAGCTGGTAGAGCTTTGATGCAATGGCGGACTGCTGGTTTACCCATTCGTCGTAGCCGCGGTTGGATTCGGATATTTCAGAAAGGTAGCGTACTCGCTTTGAGGGGATGATGGTGGTGCGGGCAGTGGCCCCGGCCCCCTCCAAACCTCCCCCCTTAGGGGAGGCTTGCGATACGAGTTGCTTTGACAGGCTTGAAATATGGTCTTTCCCTGACTGATCAGGTGTGCTGCCCAATGAAAGTGCATCGAAAGTCCCCTCTTTGGGAGGGGATTTAGGGGATGCCTTTGAGTCAATTTTTTGTATGAGCGTAGAGAAGAGTCTGTTTACGCCATCGTCATTAAACTGGGCGGCAATGGTGCCGATAACAGGCAGGTCGTCGTTATTGGCGGTCCAAAGTGCGTGGTTGCGTTTGTACTGTTTGCGCACATCCTGTAAAGCATCTAAAGCACCGGCTTTATCAAATTTATTGATGCATACAATGTCGGCATAGTCAAGCATGTTTATCTTTTCCAGTTGGGATGCTGCGCCATATTCAGGTGTCATTACGTACATACTGATATCGCAATGGTCGAGAATAGATGCATCGCTTTGGCCAACGCCGGCGCTTTCGAGGATGATGAGGTCGAAAGCAGCTTCCTTGCAAATGTCGATGGCATCCTGTACCGCGCCGCTTAACGAAGCGTCTTCAGCACGCGTGGCCATGGAACGCATGTAGGCGCGCGGGTGAGAGATGGCATTCATGCGAATACGGTCGCCAAGCAACGCGCCGCCGGTTTTTTTGCGGGATGGATCCACAGATATAACGGCAATGGTTTTATCGGTAAAGTTGTTGAGGTAGCGGCGCACAATTTCATCGGTAACAGAGGATTTGCCAGCGCCACCGGTGCCGGTGATGCCAAGGACAGGCACGGCCCCCTCCAAACCTCCCCCCTTAGGGGAGGCTTTCGATGCGGCTTGACCTTGCTTGCTATAATTTGTATCACCGTTGAGTTTGTTTTGGTTGAGGTTTGCTAAAATTTTACTCTTTACAGATTCGATATTGCCAATGACTTCATCGTTTGTAAAGCGGATTACGTCAAAGCCCTGTTCATTGAGTATTTCAGTTCTTTCAGCATCACTTAGCTGTATGTCAGGCAATTGGTGGTGCAAGCCATCAATCTCAATAACAAGGTGGTTATCTAATGAAATGAAGTCAGCTATAAATTTATCAACAATGTGCTGCCGCCTGAATTTTACGCCACCAAGCTGTTTATCGCGCAATTGCTGCCATAATGCAGTTTCTGCCATGGTGGGGCTTTTGCGGTGCTGTTCAGCAAAATCTTTCAAGAGCCGGTAATGATATTTATCGCTTGTTTGAAAGTAACTGTGTTCAGCCGCTTTTAGAAGAGATAATAAATGCGTATAATCACTGCCTGATTCAGCAAGGGTGATGGCGGTAGAGATAGCAATAATGTTTTTTGCTTTACCCAACGCGAAAACTGGATTTCCATCATGTCGAGAAGAACTTACGTTGTTACCAGCACCTCCCCTAAGGGGGGAGGTTTGGAGGGGGCCGAGGCTGTCGATGAGATTTTCTATCATCCCCTCCAACCCCATCTTTCTGCCATCGTCCGGGCTATATATCCGGGTGATGCCATAACGATGCAATTCTTCAATTTCCTGGGGCAGGATGGTACCGCCGCCGCCACCGAAAATTTTTATATGGCCACAGCCGTTTTCTTCAAGCAGGTCTTTCATGTATTTAAAAAATTCTACATGGCCGCCCTGGTAACTGGTAATGGCAATTCCCTGCGCATCTTCTTCAATAGCTGTTTCCACAATTTCGTGCACGCTGCGGTTGTGCCCAAGGTGAATAATCTCAGCGCCCTTGCTTTGCAAAATGCGGCGCATAATATTTATAGCGGCATCATGGCCGTCAAAAAGGCTGGCAGCGGTAACAATTCTAACTTTATTCACGGTATTGGGCATAGCAGGCATATAGGCGCAAAAATAAGCATTTGCAATTGAAGTTAACAGGTGTTAGTTTTATTGCGTGTTGTGTTAAGCTAATAAGTGCTGCGCCGGTACAATTACATACCAAATTAGAATATCTTCATGCCGGTTAAATTTTATAATTATTACCGATACTGCTTAATAACAAACATAACCCCTCATGCATAAATACTGTAAAATATTTGCAACCCTTGCGCTGGCTACAATCATCAAGATAAACGTTTCAGCACAGGTAAAAGCAATCCATTTTGGGAAGCTGGTTGATGGCCGCGGTAAAGTGATTACAAACGCTGTTGTTATAACAAAAGCAGGGCGTATTATAGCTGTGGGTGAAGAAAAGGATGTTACTGTTCCTGCAGGTGCCGAGATAATAAATTTACAGCATTACACGGCCATACCCGGCCTTATAGATGCGCACACACATATTACCTATTACTGGGATAAAACGCCGGGCAGCAACCCGTGGACACAATACGGCACCCTCGGCCCGGCAGTAACTGTTGTACTGGCGCAGGAAAACGCAAAGCGTGCGCTTGAAACCGGTGTTACAACCGTGAGGGATTTGGGATGTAACGATTATATGGATATTGCTATGCGCGACCTTATAAACCGTGGCGCCCTGGTTGGCCCGCGCATATTTGCGGCCGGCTGGGGCCTGCATATTACCAACACTACCTACACATACGGCTTAACTTCGCGGCCTGACGGTGGTACAGCCGATGGTATTGCCGAAGTGCAGCGCGTTGCCCGGCAAAATATTGCCGCAGGCGCCGACTGGATAAAAATGTATGCTTCAACCGGAAGTGATAAAGATGTTACAGGTTTTCAAACCTATACTTATGAAGAAATGAAAGCTGCTGCTGATGTGGCCCACATGGCGGGCAAGCGTATTGCTATACATACTTATGGGCCGGGCGCTGTTAACGATGCTATAAGGGCAGGCGCTAATACTATTGAACATACCACAGATGTTGATGATTCTACCATTGCAAACATGGCAAAGTCGGGTATTACATACGTGCCAACGGTTGACCACAACCGATATTACATTGCGCATAAAGATGAGTACGGATACGATTCAACAGCAGTTGCAGGACTGAATAATTATATAACACGAAATTTTGAAACACTAAAAAAAGCGATAAAGGCAAAAGTAAAAATAGCCATGGGTTCAGATGCCGTATTCAGTGGCTTTGGCGAAAATACTTATGAACTTGAGTGGTTTGTAAAAGCAGGCATGACGCCTGAAGAAGCATTAAAAACAGCTACCGTTAACGGCGCTGAAATGCTGGTAAAAGAAAAAGAGTTGGGCACGATTGGTGTTGGCTATTTTGCTGATATTGTAGCAGTAGATGGCGACCCGCTTAAAGATATAAACGTGGTTATCCATAATGTAAAATGGGTAATGAAAGACGGCAAGGTTGTGGTTGATAAAACGAAGTAGAAAGGGGTTATGATGACATACATTAACGACAATACGTTGTTTAAAAAGGGCTGAAAAACAGGCATCATTCAATTAATCTAGTCAAATGAATGAGTTTATCACCAAATTTTTTCAAAGCACAGGCGATTGCCAGAACGAATTTTTTTCGCCGGCAACAGAAGATAGCATTGTTGAACTTGAAGGACATTTAAACATTCATTTACCAAAAAGCTATAGAGATTTCTTGCTTCACTCCAACGGGTTTGAGGGGTCTATAAATGATTTCTTCGTAAGTCTTGAGCCAGTTGAAACAATACTTGCAACAACAGAGGTCACATGCAAGTATTTCCCTTGGGCTGTTTATATCGGCACTAACGGCAACCTGGAAATGTTCGTAATTGATAAGCGTAAGCAGCCGTATCAATTCGGATTGCTGCCATACATAGCTGACGACAACGATTTTATTCCACTGGGGGACACATTTGAAAAATTCATTAACAGACTTTATAATGATACTGCCCTTAAAAGAAATTATGATTAACAGCATTTAAATATCACGACATTGCATTAACATTCTCCTGCCCTTTACCATCCTATCCTTTCCCTGCAAATCTAGCCTCAATTCAATGTCGGAAAATCCTTTTGATACAAGCAGCGCACAAACTTCATCCCCCAGGCTTTCATTTATCTCAAAAAACAATAACCCATTTTCGTTCAGGTGCAGCAGCGCAAAATCTGCGATCTTTCTGTAAAAAAGCAGGGCATCTTCATCAGGTACAAATAATGCGGTGTGCGGCTCAAAGGCAAGAACATTGTCTTGCATGGCCGCTGCCTCGCTTTTTTTTATGTAAGGCGGGTTGCTTACAATAATATCAAACATGGGTAACCTCTGCCATGCTGTTTCATCCAATATGTCAAGCAGGTGAAAATTAATCTCAGTTCTTTGAAATAATGCATTCTTCTTAGCAACTTCCAGCGCACCCTGCGATACATCAACAGCGTGCACATTCCAGTCATTAAACTTTTTTTTCAATGCAACAGGTACACACCCGCTACCCGTGCCAATGTCAAGAAGAGTCACCGGTTGCAAGTTACCGGTTGCAGGTGATTGTGTTTTATTTCTATCAGTAATATCCGCTACAATCTCCTTTTCATTAACTATAAACTGGAAACCGGAAACTGGAAACGAAGAAATCCACTCCGCTAATTCTTCCGTCTCCGGTCTTGGTATCAGCACATTTTCATCAACATAAAACTTCATGCCTGCAAACCATGCTTCACGTAACACATATTGCACAGGTGTATGCTTTAATAACTGTTGGGTATAACCATCAAGTAAAAGCTGCTGCTGGTTTGATAATATCACATGCTTATGGACTATACGATCAACACCGCGCCACCCGGTTATATGCTCTATAACAAGATCTGCAATGTTTGCTGCTTCCCGGTCATCATTTAATACGCATAACTGCAACTGCAGTTGCTTATAGGCTTCCTGTACCGTCATACTGCAATGTTAGTATCTTTGGCGTTTATGACCAATGATGAATTATACATGCGCCGTTGCCTGCAACTTGCTGAGCTGGGTGCAGGCCATACAGCGCCTAACCCAATGGTTGGAGCAGTAATGGTGCATGAAGGCATTATTATCGGCGAGGGTTACCATAAACAATACGGTGGCCCGCATGCTGAGGTTAATTGTATAAACAGCGTTGCCGGAGAAAATAAACACCTCATCCCCTCCTCTACCATCTATGTGTCATTGGAGCCCTGTGCACATCATGGCAAAACACCCCCATGCGCAGACCTCATTATTCAAAACAGGATACCAAAAGTTGTTGTTGGCTGCCGTGACCCTTTCCCCGCTGTAAATGGCAAAGGCATTGAAAAATTGCAGTATGCCGGTGTGCAGGTAACCCTGGGGGTATTGGAAAATGAATGCCGTAGCCTCAACAAACGGTTCTTTACCTTTCATACGCTGCACCGGCCATACATTTTATTAAAATGGGCACAAACTTCTGATAACAAGATAGCTTCATTGTCAGCCGACAGGTTATTTATCACCAGTGAAATTACCAACAAGCTGGTGCACAAATGGCGAAGCGAAGAAGCTGCAATATTGGTGGGCACGAACACGGCGAGGCTGGACGACCCTTCGCTAACCAACCGCCTGTGGCCCGGTAACAGTCCCGTTAGACTTGTAGTTGACATGCATCTTAACCTGCCGCAGCATTTACGAGTGTTTGATGCTACTCAGCGAACAATTATTTTCAATTCAATTAAGCATGAAGAAACGGGTAATACAACCTATTACCAGGTTACAGAAGATGTAAGCATTGTACATCAAATAAGGAATGCTTGTTATCAATACAATATTCAAAGCATTATGGTTGAAGGTGGAGCGAAGTTATTGCAATCATTTATTGATGAGGGCATGTGGGATGAAGCCCACGTTATAACCAACACGCAATTGTTTATTGGCGAAGGCTTGGCTGCACCACCACTCACAAATTTTAAGTTATATAAACAGGAAGATATTTTTTCAGACTCGATAAATTATTTCTATAACACGGCATTTGGCTTTAAATAACCCGTACCGCATGATTGAAGAGGCCACATACCAAACTATAGCGCAACCATCATTGGCAGAATTTAAAGACCGCGGTAGCAGGTTTTTGGCCTATGCATACCCGATACAAACGGTAGAAGATTTTAAAGAGAGATTGCAATTATTAAAAAAGGAACATCCCAAAGCGGTGCACCACTGTTTTGCATACCGAATAGGGCTGGATGATAACCTGTTCAGGGTAAGTGATGATGGCGAACCATCGGGTACTGCAGGCAAGCCAATACTTGGCCAGATAGACAGTAAAAACCTTACCAATGTTTTGATAGTTGTTGTGCGCTATTTTGGCGGTACATTATTAGGGGTACCGGGTTTAATAAATGCCTATAAGTCAGCGGCAGCCATGGCCTTACAGCTTACCCCTTTTATTCAAAAGTCCATAACCGTAAAATGGCAAGTAACTTTTGATTATACACAAATGAACGAAGTTATGCGCCGGTTAAAAGCATTTAATTGCGAGGTTACGGAGCAGGAAATGCAGCTATTCTGCCGCCTTGTAGTTGAGGTGCCTAAAACCCGTATGGATGAATTAAAAGTGTTGCTTGAAGAAATAAGGGGCGTAGAAATAAACGTTAGTTAAGCTACTTTCCCCTCTCCGCAAAAAATAAAAAAATATCTGTACCAACAGGCGGTTTGTCCAGCATACGAAGCATGTTTGTTATTTGTCCACGGTGATAGGTACCGTGGTTAACAACCTGGTAAAGTGTTTGCCAAAAAGGCATTGAATATGGGTCGCCTTTAGCCGTAACGAAATTAATTGGCTGATCAATGCCTTTTTTAATAAAATCTTCGCTAACAGTTTTCATTTCTACAAATATGGGCTGCCATACTGCTGTTACCTTTGTATAACTGCCAAAAATAAACGTATCAGGAATGGAAGCAAGCGGCACGCCCTTCCAGCGTTGCAGCCAGCGGTAATCGGCGCTTATTAAATGTTTGCACAGTTCATGCAGTGATGGAAAGCTTCCACCCAGGTTTTTATTCCATTCTTCGGTGGTTGCTGTTTGTAGTTGGTTAAGCACTTTTGTATGTGCCCAAATATGGTAATCGACAAGAAATGAAATGTTTTCCATAAAATGTATTTATCTGCCTGTAAATATCAATACTTAAAAACCCAAATTTTTTTGCTGCGAAGGTTACTGTTCCAAACGTATTTGCCTGATACTCTCACTGCACCATCAACCCTAATTTTTCCGTTGTCAGCCACCTGCAGGTAAATACCTGTTACAGTATTTGTCACTGGGTTAATGGTTTGTAGCGGCCTTTGGGTATTGGTTGAGGCCACCCAAACCTTGCCCACTCCTGCTGCAATGTCGCCGCCGCCACCCGGGGCCTTAACATCTATTGTTGCAACAACTTTATTTGTGGCCGGGTCAATTCTTGTAACAGTGCCATCACCCTGGTTTAACGTCCACACTCCTGCTTCGCCAGCAGAAATAAATCTTGGCTTTTTTCCCACTGCAATAGTAGCAACAACCGCGTTTGTTTTTGTATTAATTTTTTGTACAGTGTTCGTCCCGGTATTTGTTACCCAAACGGAACCATAACCAAAACTTGCGCAATACGAATGAGGTGCAACATTAATTTTTGCCTGCACAGTGTTGGTTGTGGGATTTATGCGTGATAGAACACCGGAACTATCTGTGAGCAGCCAAACAGAGCCGTCACCGGCAGCAAGGCTCATTTCACCATATTCATCTGCAACACCTGTAGATATTTTTGCAATTATTTTGCCTGTATTCTTATCAATTTTGTACACACTCTTTTCTTTACAGCTTACCACCCAAACAGCATTAAACGCTATTACCGGCGCGGCACAGGCGCCCTGTATAGTATCAATAATAAGCGGCTCATCACTGCCTGTTGAAATTTTTTGAATGCGGTTGTTGTTATTATCAATCACCCATGCGATATTACCATCAGCAGCTAAAAAATCAGGTTCCTTGTCAAGGGTAAATACCTTGTATACAGCCTTATTAATATCTGTTACGGGAATGTTTGTTTGCGAGAAGGCTGTTATTGGCAATAAAAATAAAAGAAAGAGGAAATATTTCATGCGAAATAAGGTTTTTGAATTTTTGCAGTCATGTTGACTTTTCTCATTTCCTAAACCGCTCGCTCAACACCAGTTCTTTACTGCCTGTTGTGTAAATATAAAATCCCTCGCCACTTTTTGCACCAAGCTTACCAGCGGTAACCATATTAACCAATAGGGGGCAGGGCGCGTATTTGGGGTTGCCAAAACCATCGTGCAATACCCGCAAAATGCTCAGGCAAACGTCAAGGCCAATAAAATCTGCCAACTGCAACGGCCCCATGGGGTGCGCCATCCCAAGCTTCATTATGGTATCAATTTCTTCAACACCGGCAATGCCTTCATACAGGCTGTAAATAGCCTCGTTTATCATAGGCATCAATATTTTGTTGGCAATAAAACCCGGATAATCATTTACGGTGCAGGGTACTTTGCCTAATTGTTTGCTTAAGGCAACAATAGATTCGCTTACTTCATTACTGGTTGCATAGCCGTTTATAATTTCCACAAGCTTCATTACAGGCACTGGGTTCATAAAATGCATACCTATTACCTGTTGCGGCCTCATGGTAACAGCGGCCATTTTTGTTATGGAGATGGACGATGTATTTGATGCAAGTATGGCTCCCGCAGGTGCCGCCTCATCAATTTGTTTAAATATTTTTAGTTTCAGTGGCTCATTTTCTGTTGCAGCTTCAATTACAAGCTGTGCATTTTTTACGCCTGCGCTTATATCAGTAAAGGTTGTTATGTTATTCAGTGCCTGTTGCTTTTGTTCTTCAGTAACGGCGCCTTTACTTATTTGCCTGTCAAAATTTTTGCTTATAGTTTGCAGTGCCTTCTCTAATTGTGAAGGCTGCACGTCAACAAGGTTTACTAAAAAACCGTTTTGTGCAAATACATGCGCAATGCCATTACCCATGGTACCAGCACCAATAACCGAAACATTTTTAATATGCATATTTGGCAAGATTGAGGTTAGTAAGCCGCAAATGTAGGAAGAGCGGTTGATTTGTTGAGCGGTAAAAACGGGTTGCCCGAAGGGCTCCTTTGGAAATTGGTAAAGCCGGTTGATCTGTTGCCTGGTACATCATCCTAAGCTGTGCTCAGCCTAGTTAGAGTTCCTTTTTATTGTCTAATTGAAAATTGAGCATTGAGTGTTGAATATTGAGTATTCTCCCCAGCAAACTGAAATATACCAGTCAACTCGCTTTTATCACTCAACTACTGCCCATCCGAGGTATTATCCTGGCGCTTAAAGTCGCCTCTTTTCCACGCCTTTATAAAGTCGGCCCAGGCAAGCGGGTTCAATATATTCATAGGTGGTACCTGGCCCTGGTAATAATATTTTTGTGCCTGTTGTGTCAGTTGCCTGTTTACGGCTTCGCGCCCATCTGCCGGTAATGTTGCTATCAGCACACGTCTTTTTGCCGCGCTAACTGCCTGCCGTGCAAGCTCAAGCTGGTCAGCGGGTACTTCTGTATTAACAAAATCACGTTCAAATTGCGAACCCGATGGCCGCGAACGTAAAATGGTAGCAGGCAGGTAGGCGGTATCATTCGTCATCAGTTCTATAACACTGTATTGGTTGCCCTGCATGTCGTAGGGTATATTAATCACGTTATCCTTAAAGCCCACCGATGAAAACCGTATTCTATCACCTTTCAGTACCACAATACTAAATACGCCCTGGTCGTTCGTTAAGGTACCGCGCCCCCTGTTTTCCACAATAACGCTTGCGGCTGGCAGGCCCTGCAGGCTGTCTGACGTCATTACCACACCATACAGTTGAATTACTGAATCTTTATTTACAGTGGCAGTTGTTTGCGGGCTTTGTGCAAAACTGCGGCAAGCTATAAAGGTGAGGGCTGCAAAAATGCTGTATCGTAAAATTTGCTTCATGCAAAAAATATCGGTTTTCGAAATGTAAATTAACACAAGGTATCTCAAGTAAAAAACAAAATAAAGTTGCCAAAGGTTAATTTTGCGGCAAAATATTTCTTTTAACAAAAAAATGTGTGATGACAGAAGCGGATGTTCTTAAAGCTTTAAGCAATGTAGAAGAGCCTGATCTTGGTAAAGATATAGTTACCCTTAACATGGTGAAAGACATTGTGATAGATGGAAAATCTGTTGCCTTCACGGTTGTTTTAACCACGCCTGCCTGCCCTTTAAAAGATATGATACAGAAGGCCTGCGTAAACGCCATTAAATTATTGCTTGATAAAGAAGCGTCTGTTACTGTAAACTTTACGGCCAATACCAGCAGCAACCGTAAGGATAATAAGCAGGTATTGTCGGGTGTAAAAAACATTATCGCAGTCGTGAGCGGCAAAGGCGGTGTTGGTAAAAGTACGGTGGCAGCAAACCTTGCCCTGGCTTTTGCACAGGGTGGTGCAAGGGTTGGCCTTATGGATGCTGATATATACGGCCCAAGTGTACCTATTATGTTTGGTGTTAGGGGCGAAAGACCAATGATGCGCGATGTAAACGGTAAAGGAATGATAGTGCCGCTTGACAGGTATGGCATAAAACTGATGAGCATAGGTTTATTGGTTGATGAAAAAAATGCCGTTGTTTGGCGCGGCCCAATGGTTAGTAACGCCGTACGGCAGTTTGTTACCGATGTGGATTGGGGTGAGCTTGATTATCTTGTTATTGACATGCCCCCCGGCACGGGCGACATACATTTAACGCTTATGCAGGCTGTGCCTGTAACTGGTGTTATAATTGTAACAACACCGCAGGCTGTTGCCCTTGCAGATGCTAAAAAAGGCATTGCCATGTTTGGCCAGGCACAGATAAATGTGCCCATTATAGGGCTTGTTGAAAATATGGCTTACTTCACACCTGCTGAATTACCTGATAACAAGTATTATATTTTTGGTAAGGATGGGGGAAAGAAATTGGCGAGTGAGTATGATCTTCCTTTCCTTGGCCAGGTGCCACTTGTACAATCCATACGCGAAGGTGGCGATGCAGGCGTGCCTGCCATGATGAATGATGATATACCCGTTCAAAAAGCTTTTTGGGAAGTGGCGGCTATTGCCGTTAGAAATATCTCGCAGCGCAACGCGCATGTCAAATCGCAAAAGCTTGTTGAGGCGGAGTAGTTGTGAACCCAAAACAAAAAACACAGAACATAGAACTAAAAACACAGAACAACCCAACATGTACAGCTTACCACATTTTAAAGCCGCTAATGAGGAAGAAGTTTTTGCTTTTATGCGCGCGCACCCTTTTATAACTTTATGTGGTGTAACTGCCGATGGGTTACCCGTTGCCACGCATGTGCCGGTATTGTTCCAGGAGCGTGATGGGAAATTGTTTTTGCAGGCACATATTATGCGCAGGCAGGAACATACGCTTGCTTTTGAACATAACCCAAATGTGCTGGCTATATTTTCAGGCGCGCATACTTATGTAAGCGCAAGCTGGTACAGCCAGCAAAATACAGCAGGCACATGGAACTACCAGGCGGTGCATGTGCGCGGCATTATACGTTTTTTAGATGATGCGGGCCTGCACGATCTGCTAACAAGGCTTACCGAAACATTTGAGAATAACCCACATTCTCCATCCCTTGTAAAGCACATGGCGCCGGGTTATGTAGAAAATTTAATGAAAGCTATTATTGCGTTTGATATTGAGATAACAGGGATTGAACACGTTTTTAAACTAAGCCAAAACCGCGACGAGAAAAGTTACGACAATATAATGCAGCACCTGCACGCGGGCGACGCTGATGCGCAAACCGTTGCTGAAAAAATGAAGCATAACAAGGACAACGTTTTTTAGTGATAAAAAAAGCTGCCATATCATTACTTGTTCTATCAGCTGCAGCGGGCTGTGGCAGCCATATTAATTCATCTTATACTCCATTGAAGGGTAAGAAATATTTTGATAAGGAGGGCCATCGTGGCTGCCGCGGGTTGATGCCCGAAAATACTATTCCTGCTTACCTAAAGGCAATTGATATTGGTGTGAATACGCTGGAGATGGATGCTGTTATTACCAAGGACAGCCAGGTAGTAATGAGCCATGAGCCATTTTTTAATCACGAAATAACCACCAGGCCCGATGGCAGTTTTGTGACAGCCGGTGATGAGAGAAAGTTCAACATTTATACAATGAACTATGCCGAGGTACAGCAGTTTGATGTTGGGCTTAAACCAAACCCGCGCTTTCCGCAACAGCAAAAAATGCAGGCTGTAAAGCCACGCTTGGCAGATGTTGTTGACAGCGTTGAGGCTTACACCATAAAAATGCACAAGCATGCTGTTCAGTATAATATTGAGACGAAATGCATGCCCGCAACCGATAATATTTACCACCCTGAACCGGGCAGGTTTGTTGAGCTGATTATGGCTGTTGTGCAAGCTAAAAAAATTGAAAGCAGGGTAATAATACAATCGTTTGATGTTCGTTCACTGCAATACCTGCATCAAAAATACCCGTCTATAAAAACATCGATGCTGGTTGAAGGGATGGACAAAAAAACATTTGCCCTGCAACTGCAAAATCTTGGCTTTATACCCACTATTTACAGCCCGGAATACACGTTGGTTACACCCTTGCTCGTAAAACAATGCCATGATACTGGTATACAGCTAATACCATGGACGATCGACGATAAACCCACCATTGACAAAATAAAATCCATGGGCGTTGACGGGATCATCACAGATTACCCGAACCTTTTCGCCCCTATCCCCTAAAGGGGGATTTATATGCCTTGTAATTTTCATCATACCCATTTACCCCATGCTTCAGATTATAATAAATTAATCAACGCCCTGCTTATAATCAACCTCCTTACAAGCACCCCTTTAGGTGATGGGGGCTAATACTCACGACTATTAAACCGGTTTTTACCAACCAACTGGGCCCTACTAATCAACTTTCCTACTGACCTATTGACCATTGACCAATGACTTTCATTATCTTTGCCGCATGAA
>Ga0206806_1136_pt1 | contig 13503 bp, 14 predicted proteins | sample Alteio_BWOrgCont_60_FD_152911 | JGI IMG/M metagenome (GOLD analysis project Ga0206806, IMG submission 152911) | Enriched cells from forest soil in Barre Woods Harvard Forest LTER site, Petersham, Massachusetts, United States -... | ecosystem: Environmental > Terrestrial > Soil > Temperate forest >... | reverse complement strand
CCTCGGTGATATGGAGTTCGCACAGTGGCTTACAAAGGAGTATGGCGTTGCCACCATCCCGGTAAGTGCCTTTTATCAAAGTAAAAAGGACGATAAGCTCATACGGTTCTGTTTCTCGAAAAAAGAAGAGACGCTCAATGAGGCGGTAAGCAGGCTGGAAAGGCTGACAGCCAGGTAGGCTCCCGCCGTATGTCGGCCATTTTTCTTATTTTAGCTTCATGGAACTCCTAAAGAAATTACACGTAAATGCAGATAAACCTATATGGCTTATCAATGCGCCGGATAATTGCCTGCATTATTTCGATAGCCTCGAGGTGAAACAAAAATTAGGAAAAGAAAAGCCCATCGGCCAGATCATACTATTTGCATACGACAGCAAAGAACTTGCCGGCTACATGCATCGCCTTGCCGGTTATATTTCGCCGGACACGCTGCTCTGGGTATGCTATCCTAAAAAGACCGGATCTATTCCTTCCGACCTTATATTGATGAAAAGTTGGGACATTATTTTTCAGTCGGGCTACAGGGGTCAGACATCGGTATCGGTTGATGACGACTGGTCCAGCTTGCGCATAACAAATGCGCCTCGTAAAAAACCTTCTGATTGTGATGTGCCAATGACCGAACGTAAAACAGAGGGCATAGACTACGTGAACCGTACCGTAAAACTTCCCGCTGACGCAGAAGCTGCATTGAAAAAACATAAAGGCCTGGCTGACTACTTTTATTCCCAATCATTCACCTGCAAAAAAGAACACCTTATCGCAATCACCGACGCGAAAAAAGAAGATACCCGCATCCGCAGGATAGACAAAATGATTGAGATGCTGCAGCAGAAAATGCAGGCTCCAACAGCTAAACGGATTATACAAAAAAAATGAGGCCAGGATATATCCAAGCCTCTCAATATTGCTAAACCTGCTTAATGTATGGTTTTACGCCCTTAATGTCAGATGCGAAAAGTTAGGTGCTTCTGTATTATGTATAGAATTGTACGTAGGTATAATGTAGCGTGCGCTGTAGTCATTATCCGAAATAAATTTCACCACGTACTCTACAGCAAATGCCGGATCATTCCGCTTGCCTACCAGCAGGTACTCAAGATAAAAGAGGCAGATGCCAGAGTCAAACGAACCACCATTGTCCTTGCCTATCCATTTTTCAGCAAAGGCTACAATATCATCCTTGTTATCTGTGATCCTGTCGTGCAGTTGCTTCAATGAATATACTTTGAGGAAACGGAGGCGCTCTACATCGCCCTCTATATCTACGTCAGAGTTTATCTTGGCCCCGGCTCGTTCCGCTATTTTCTGGTCTACTTCTTTTACCAGCTTGCTGCTCATCACAAACTCTCTCAAAGAAACATCGGTCATTTGTATGTTCTCGTCAAACTGGGCAGCCTTGATGGGCTTTGATTCATTATAGAAAGGAACGGTTTTTTCAGTACCGTTTTCTTTCACTATCTCGCTGACTTTTTGAGCAATACTGCTGTTTATCTCATTTTCAGCAGCGGGCATTACAGGCGGCTGTGGTGCAGCAGCGATTATATTTTCAAAGACAGGGGCTTTTACTTCCGGTGCTGGCGTTGGTATGTTTGCAACTACTGGCGGGATGATAATTGCCGGCTGCTCTTTAGGTGCGGCAGGCTCTTGTTTTATTGGAGCCGTATTGACTTTATTTTCAACGCTGTTAATGCTTTGCGCCAGTTCTTTCAGGTTATCCACGCTCATATCGCTGTTGGCAATAATTGCGTTTTGTACAGGGTCTTTAGGGATCACTGTAGGTTTCGGAGCTATCCCGGTCGCTGATGCTACAGGCGCCACACGTTGCGGAGCTATCGGCTGTACAACAGGAATATTTGCAGCCTGTGTTGCAACTGCAGGAATATGTACCGGTTGTTCAACAACTGGTGGAATTATTGCTACTGGCTCCTGAACGGGAGGTGGTGTATACACAGGTTGCTGTGCTATAGGAGGCGGAGCGTATACGGGCTCCTGGATTATTGGCGCCGGTGTGTAAACAGGTTCTTTTGCAACGGGCTGCGAAGGAACTACTTCAGCAACTGCCTGCTCACGGATCACTAAAGCTTCGTGCTGCTGCATTTGGGGCGCTGCTGCTTCTTTCTGCACTTCCTTTGCAACTGCCTGCAGGTGTTCTATAAATGAATTTGCATTGTCATCAACAACAAATTCCTTTGGCATTTCTGCTTGCGCCGGTGCCGGTTGCGGTGTTGGCGTTACGTTGTTGCTTACTCTTTTTTGGCTGAGTGCCGTCCGTATTTTCAGGAACTCTATGTCGGCCATTTCCAGCAGCGCGCCAACCCTGTAAAAATCTCTTTTCGCTTCGTCAGGAACAAAATTAGAATCGTAACCAAGCTCTTTCTCTATTCCCGTCCATGCATCCTGGAGCATAGAGCATATCTGTATCTCGAATTTCTTATCTCCTGAACGCCTGTATTCTGTTTGATTTTGGCGGGCTTTTGTTAGTGTTGCAGTGTAGTTTATGTTCTTGTATGCAAAGGTCTCTATGCGTATTTGTTTCTTGTCCGTAGACCGGTCTATATCTACATTAAATTCTTCATGAAGGATGTGAGAAATTTTGTTTACAGTATCTTCAAAATAAGTAATGACCCGGATAACAGGAAGGTTTTCTTCTGCCCCGGTATTTGTAAGATGTTCTACCCCCGATTCAATCCTGTAATATGGAATTTCATTCTGAATAATGATCTCCCTCACAAGATTTTCGATCTTCACCGCGAATGAATTATTACTCTCCCCCGCGAATTGGTGACTTTTGTACTGCATACAGTATTACATTAGCATACAACAATACGATTTTTTTTTAATTTTCCGTGTATAGACTTTTTCCCTTAACGACTGCTTTACAATCGCTTAACCCGTTATTAAAAGACCCTTTTTTATATAAAAAATTATTCGGTGGCTTTAGCTATGGGTGGTTTCCAGTGGTCTCTCCATTCCTGCGGTGTTAGTGCATCATCAGCATTAAAGTTTCCGATTTTCGTCCGCCGCAGCTCCTGCAGGTAAGCCCCGCATCCTAAAAGTTCGCCGAAATCATGCGCCAGCGACCGTATGTAAGTACCCGTGCTGCATAATACCCGAAAGTGTACTTCAGGCAGTTTTATCTCTAATATATCAAATTCACCTATAGTTACCGGCCTCGCATCCAATACTATATCCTTTCCGGCACGTGCCAGGTCGTAGGAGCGTTTACCATCTTTTTTTATGGCTGAATGGATAGGGGGCACTTGCATTATGTCACCCGTGAGTTTTTTGGCGGCTTCCAGTATTGCTGCCTCTGTTAGGTGATCAAATGGCTTATTATTTTCGGGTTCGCTTTCCAGGTCGTAAGTAGGGGTGGTGGCGCCCAGGTGAAAAATACCCTTATACTCCTTTGGCAACTGCTGGTACCCGGATATTTTTTTGGTCATCTCCCCCGTACAGCAGATCAGCAGCCCTGTAGCCAGGGGGTCAAGAGTCCCTGCATGTCCTATCTTGGCACGAAGGGCAATTTTTATGCTGTTAACCGCATCAAATGAGGTCCACTTATATGGTTTGTCTATAAGTATCACGCCGCCTTTTTTCAGCTCGGCCGCGGTTGGTTTATTTACCATTGCCGCAAAGGTAGGTTTATAGGTTGATTTGTTGACAGGTTGATTTGTTGAAAAAGTATATGCATCAATGCCTCGCCTTTTTTGTTCGGCAAGATACATTTGCCATACATAATATTTGTTGATAGTACCATTGGGTAAATCCCGGATCCGTAACGCGCCAGCCTTTCAACAAATCAACTTATCAACCGATAAACTTACCTTTGCAGCATGTCTTTTTTCAAATCGGCAAAGCCTTTTGTGATAGCGGGCCCTTGTAGCGCCGAAACACGTGAACAGGTATTAGAAACAGCCGCGGAACTGGGTAATATGAATATCAGGTTGTTCCGGGCAGGAGTATGGAAGCCGCGCACACGGCCCGGATCATTCGAAGGTAGTGGTGTAGCAGCACTGGAGTGGCTGCGGGAAGTAAAGCAGCAGTACGGTCTGCCGGTGACTATAGAAGTAGCAGAGCCGGCACACATAGAGCTGGCATTGAAGTATGGTATTGACACGCTGTGGATTGGCGCACGGACAACCGTAAACCCCTTCCAGGTGCAGCATCTCGCTGATGCCGTAAAAGGCGTGGACATACCGGTAATGATAAAAAATCCGGTGAATACCGACGTAGACCTCTGGCAGGGAGCTATAGAACGATTTGAAAAGGCAGGCATAAAAAACGTGGCTGCCATACACCGGGGTTTTACGGGCTACAGCGCCGCCGGCGGATACCGAAACCAGCCAAACTGGCCAATTCCCATAGAACTGAAACGGCGCAAACCGGAGCTTCCAATCTTTTGCGATCCAAGCCACATAACCGGCAACCGCAACCGTATCGCAGAAGTGTCGCAAAAAGCATTGGATATGCATTTTGACGGGTTGATGATAGAAACACATCCCCGCCCCGACGAAGCGTGGAGCGATGCAGCCCAGCAAATAACACCGCAAGCATTGAAAGAGATTTTGGCGGGATTGATAGTCCGTGATGAATTCACACAGGATATGACCGCCCTCATGCAACTGGACTACCTGCGCCAGCTCATGGATAGCCTTGACGCAGAGATAATAGACCTGCTGGCAAAGCGCATGGAACTCAGTGAACAAATGGGTGATGTGAAAAGAAATTGCAACCTGACAGCCTTCCAGCCCGGCCGCTGGCGCGAAATAGTGGAGACACGTGGAGAAAGAGCCATGGAACATAACCTCTCGAAAGAATTCATAGTAGAGCTATACGAAAAGATACATCACGAAAGTATTCGCAAACAGTTATCTGTGCTGGAAAGCAAAAAGGTGGAATAACAATAGCTTTGCGACATTAACCGGTTCGTCATATATTTAGGTCTCCTAAAAACTTATCAACCAATCAACCGATCAAACAAAACAAGAGTCATTGGCACTAAAACAACACTTAGACGATAAAGTACGTTTCGATCAGCAGGTAGATAATTCACTGTCCTACGTGCTGCCTTTTATAGAAAAGACCAAAACCATCGGGCCCGGAACTACTGTACTCGAAGTAGGTACCGGTGAAGGAGGCGTTTTACTGCCTTTTATCAATCGTGGCTGTTTTTGTGTGGGCGTAGATCTTGCGCCGGAACGCATAGCCCTGGCAAATGGATTTCTTGCTGCGGAGGTTGCAGCAGGGAAAGTAGAGTTTATGTGCCAGAACATTTATGAAGATGCATTTATCAACCGCTTCAAAAACTTCTTCGATATCATCATACTCAAGGACGTTATAGAACATGTGCCGGAGCAGGAAAAATTTATTCCTTTTTTAAAAACCTTTTTGAAACCGGGCTTGGCCGCCGAAGTTTCAACGAAGGAAGGTGGACAGATATTTTTTGGTTTTCCTCCATGGTACATGCCCTTTGGCGGCCACCAGCAGGTGTGCAGAACAAAGTGGGTTAGCGTATTGCCTTACTACCATATTCTTCCACGCTTTTTATACCTGGGTATACTGAAACTGGCAAAGGAGCCAGACAATATTATAAAGGAGCTCTTAGAAATAAAAGACACGCAGATAACGATAGAACGGTTTGAGCGCATTGTCAAAAAGAGCGGATTAAAGGTGCTGAACAAACAACACTATCTCATCAATCCCATTTACAAATACAAATTCGGGCTGAAGCCACGCAGGCAGTGGGCGCCCCTCAGCTGGATCCCCTACTTCCGTGATTTTGTGACTACGTGTGTTTATTATACGGTAGGGTAAAACCCCAAACCCCTGAAGGGCAATGTCATTTAGTTAAGGAAATGATCCTGAAAGGATCAAACGTTTATAGCAAAAAAATGCAGAAAACGCGCCGATGCCGGAGGTATCGCACTACTTAATGCGGGCAGTATGATACCTTCGGCATCAAAACATATTTCCTATTCGTTGCTATAAACGTTTGATGCCCTCGGCATCACAATCGTCAAATCCTTAACTAAATGACATTGCCCTGAAGGGGCTTCCAAATAATATTTAGTAAAAAATGATGGATAGAGTGATTGGCTGATATTTTTATTATTGCCTAATGCATGGTTCCCCTCCTGTCTGCCGACAGGCAGGTTAGGGGTCAGGGGTTGTATTCCTGCTCCATATATTCCACGAAGCCTCCGCCTGTAATTGCAGCATTTCAAAACCATTCTTTATCGCTGCACCACGTTCTTTCCCGAGAGATAAGAATTTTGTTTCTTCCGGGTTGTAGATCACGTCATACAACAGGTGATGGGCGGTGAGGTTTTCATAAGGTATGGATGGCGCCCCATCAATATAAGGGTATAGGCCAAGGGAAGTCGTATTAACGATCAGCTTGTGTTGGGCTATTATTTCAGCGGTGAGTTCCGGGTAAGTGAGGCAACCCGGCTGCTCTTTTCGCGATACAAACCGGTAAGCTATACCTAACTGTTTCAATACATAAGCCACCGCTTTCGATGATCCGCCGGTGCCCAAGATCAACGCATGGGTATGTTGTGATTGTAATAAAGGAATGAGGCTTTGCTCGAAACCAGTGGCATCTGTATTGTATCCTTTTTTTATGCCATTTTTCAGTGTGATGGTGTTCACGGCGCCTATCTCGAATGCCGTGCTATCCAGTTCATCAAGGTAAAATATCACCGTTTCTTTATGGGGTATGGTCACATTCAGCCCCTGCAGGTTAGGGTTGGCATTCAGCAGGTCGGGAAACCCGGATATATCTTCAATGGTAAAGGCCTCATATGTCGCGTCGATGTTCTGATCAGCGAATTTCTTCTTGAAATAGGCCGGTGAAAAAGAATGTGCAAGCGGGTAACCTATGAGTCCGTAGAGTGCAGGCATCTTGTGTAATACTATAAAAAAACTTCGAACAAAGTTATACGCCTGTAGTTATTTCAACAAAAACACAACCCTTCATGTCGTCACAACAACCAATCAACTTATCAACTGAGATGATTCGCCCTTTCTTTTTCCTCCTGGTTAAGGAAGAGCTGGAAGGTATCACCCCTTAATCCCACACGTGTCGATTCCAGTGGTATGACTTCTGCAGGTGCCAGGTTGCCAAGGTTCACATTAGCGCCCAGCAATTCAAGGAAATAAACCTGTTGCGACTTCTGTGGCGCTTCCCATATGATCTGCTCATACGGTATCTGCGTAAGTATTTCCTGCACCAGCCCTTCGCGCACTTCACCCGATCCACGGTAGATACCCACATTGCCGGCCTCTCTTGCCTCTGCGATAACATAGGTAGAGCCCGCTTCCAGTTCTGCTTTCATCAGCTCTATCCATTTATACGGCGGCATGATGTGTGTAGCATCTTTCGACCCTACTTCAGAAAGCACGGTCACGTGCTTTGCCAGCTTCTCTATATAGCCCAGTTTTTCAATGTGGGGTATAGTGATAGAACCATCTGATACTTCTACATGGTCAAGTCCAAAGTCCTTAACAGCGGCCAGGTAGTCGTCGAACTGGTCGCGCACAAGGAAGGCTTCAAACAAAGTACCGCCGAAGTAAACAGGTATATTCAGATCCTGGTAAATAGCAATTTTCTCGCGCAGGTGGTTAGTCACGAAGCTGGTGCCGAAGCCAAGTTTTACAATATCAACATAAGGAGCAGCCACAGAGAGGAAATCCTTTGTGCCTTCTATCCCCATACCCTTATCCATGACCATGGTGATGCCATAGTTGCGGGGCTTTGTAGTACGTTGTGGAATATTTTTTAGCTTAAAGTTCATGCGTGTGTGTTTTTCTAACCGGCCTGCTCGTAGGCGGGCGGCGGCGCAAAGATAAGTCATTGGTTGATAGGTTGATTGGCTCTCCGCCGGCTCAATAGCATCGTTAGGTGTTAAAACTACATTAATAATGGTCTGACCCCTCACCCACATAACATATCAACTGACCAACCGATCAACCAATCCACCAAACCTGTTGTATATTGCACCCATAATTATAATATATGAAACTTAATCTTCCTATAACGGGTTTTATTATAGGGCTGTTTTTGCCATTGCTCGGCATGCTTATGGTATACCTCGCATGGGGACACCATTTGGGTGTGGGGCATTTTGCCACATCCCTTATCCACCAGAAAGGCATGGCCGCAAAGGTGGTATTGCTTGGGGTCCTGGCTAATGTTTTACCCTTTGCTTATTTCAATATAAAGCGATTGGATTATGCTATGCGGGGGATATTCATAGTGACCATGTTATACGCGTTGCTTATTGTGCTCATAATGTTTGTCTGGAATTAATGAAGTACTATATAATAGCAGGGGAGGCAAGTGGTGATCTGCACGGCAGCAATCTCATAAAAGCATTGCACCGGCAGGATACTAATGCTGAGATACGGTGCTGGGGCGGCGACCGCATGCAGGCAGCCGGGGCAACGCTTGTGAAACACTATCGCGAGCTGGCGTTCATGGGCTTTGTAGAAGTACTCACCCACCTTGGCGAGATTTACGACAACATAAAATTTTGCAAAAAAGACATCCTCGAATTTAAACCTGATGTACTCGTACTCATAGACTATCCCGGCTTTAACCTGCGCATAGCAGAGTGGGCACGGCAGCAGGGGCTGCGCATAGCCTACTACAGCTCGCCACAGGTATGGGCATGGAAAGAGAACCGCGTAAAAAAGATAAAGCGCGATGTGGACAAAATGCTCGTGATTCTGCCGTTCGAAACGGATTTTTATAAAAAGTGGGATTACAACGTGACCTATGTGGGCCATCCACTGATAGAAGTAGTGAGCCACGAAAAGAATGAAGTACCCATAAAGCCCATCACAGACAAGCCCATCATAGCCCTGTTGCCCGGCAGCCGATCACAGGAAATAAAAGTGAAGCTGCCCATTATGCTGCAGGTAGTAAAGTACTTTCCGGATTATTGCTTTGTAATAGCCCAGGCATCCGCCCAACCCGATAGTTTATACAACGAAATAATTGCACAACATCTCCCCTCCATGGGAGGGGCTGGGGGTAGGCCCCTCCTCGTCAAAGACCAAACCTACAACCTCCTAAAACAGGCCAAAGCAGGCCTCGTCACCAGCGGCACAGCTACTCTGGAAACTGCGCTGTTCGGGCTTCCCGAGGTGGTTTGCTACAAAGGCAATCCCATCTCCTTCTGGCTCGCCACAAAGCTGGTAGATGTAAAATACATATCGCTGGTGAACCTCATCATGGACAAGGAAGTAGTAAGAGAACTCATACAAGACGACCTCAACGAAGCCAACCTGAAAGCCGCTCTCGAACGCGTACTATATGACGAGGCCTACAAAAAAGAACTGAAACAAGACTACGAAACCCTTTGGCATAAACTCGGCGATAAAAATGCATCCGACCTCGCCGCAAAAGAGATCATAGAACTGGCAGGGAGGAAATAAACGGAAGGTAATATCTCTCAATTCCTCTTAAACTCCGAAAGAAAATACATAGGCTTACCTTTAGTATCAAACGCCTCCGGGTAGCCATCACCCGTAAGGTTGTAGCATATCGTCAGCATATCATTTTCATATTTATAAATTGCCGTAAAATGCTTTCCGGCATTGACGCCGTCCTTCCCGTAAATGTCTATTTTATCACCGTTAAATCTTAGAACACCTTTGTCCACACTCTCAGCCATAACGGTATAATTGCTGTCATTAATAATGAGCTTTTGCTTTTCCAGCACTGCAGCGGGGAACGCCGTACCACCCATTTCCTGTTTTATAGGCACCCAGGTACCGTTTAAAGAATCTGATTTATGCTTCTTAAAAACAGAACAGCCAATGCTGAAACAGACGAGTAATAAAATGGTCAGTTGTCGCATAATGCAAACATAAATCTCAATATCGATAAATGCAAAAATCGCCCGAAGGCGATTTAAAGCTTGTGGAGAATAACGGAGTCGAACCGATGACCTCTTGCATGCCATGCAAGCGCTCTAGCCAGCTGAGCTAATTCCCCTGGTGGGGTGCAAATATAGTTATTCCCGTAAATTTTTTCGTAACTTTAATTAAAATATTGCGGCTATGAAAGAAGGCATTTGGCAACAGATACTCACGTATTTTTATATACGCAAAAGAAACCCTAATGCACCTAAAGACATAAACGTAAAATTTATGCATGGCATGAACCGAATATCACTGTTCATGTTCCTGATCGCGATTATTGTAATAATAGTGCGCATGTTTCGCCACTGAGGAAATATCGGGGGATAAATTGGTTTAGCAAATTACGGGTTTTACTTTTATCTTGTCTTGCATTTATCATTCAAAATAATAAACATGAAAAACTTCATTTTATGCTTAGGGCTATGCATTTTATTTTGTGCGCCATCACATGGGCAATCGACGTTGAAGTCTGAATTGAAGTCAGAATACGAAGAAAATATCAGTAAAGCAGAGGCTTTTTACAATGAAAAAGATTATATAGAATCTGCCAGAGCTTACTCTGCAGCTTTTGAAAAACTGGGATGGAAAGGAGTGCAAAAAGACCGTTATAATGCTGCCCGGTCTTGGTCTATGGCTAAGGTGCCCGATAGCGCATTTTTTTGTCTTCAAAAAATAGCTGAAAAAAAGTATTACGATGATGTCGACCAAATATCCAAAGAACAGGATTTTAATTCACTCCATAAGGACGCACGCTGGCAGCCACTTCTTGACCTTATATCGAAAAACAAGGATAATAAATTACCTGATGGCTGGTTTAGAGCAGGGAGCAAGCCGGACAGTTACTATATGGGTATTGATAAAGGTGGAGGTAAAGAAGGAAATAACGTGGTAACGATACGATCTGTCGATAAATTGATCAACGGGTTTGGAACTGTTATGCAGAATTTTCTCCTGGAAAAATATCTCGGGAAAAGGATAAGAATGACAGGATACTTGAAAACACAGGATGTTGATGATTGGGCAGGTTTCTGGTTACGGATAGATGGTGAAAAAAAGTCAAACACATTGGCGTTTGATAATATGAAAAACGGGAAAACAGACCGGTCAGTAAGAGGAACTACTGATTGGAAACAATATGAGATCGTATTAGATGTTTCAAAAAATGCCACTAATATAGCATTTGGCACTTTGCTGGCTGGGACCGGGCAGATCTGGTTTGACAAAATAGACTTTGAAATTGTTGATGATAATACAGAGATAACAGGGATAGAGAAACAATTCAGAGAACCTGAAAACCTTAACTTCGGTAAATAACCCCGGATAGAAAAAATAGGCAGCCCAACCTGTGGATTGTGCAACTTTTCTCTTTGTCTGCATCCACGCTTTTGTCTTAATTTGCCCTCGTAAAAAATGGATAAACGCGATATACGAACAGTCAACGTCACACGCTACGTAACTCCCCTCCGTGAGGGCGGCTCTATGCCCGCCATTGCGGAGGCCGATGATCAGTTTCTGTATGTGCTTAAGTTCAGGGGTGCAGGGCAGGGCTGCAAAGCATTGATCGCGGAGCTGATAGGTGGCGAGATAGCGCGTGCCCTCGGGCTGCGAGTGCCGGAGATCGTATTTGCCAACCTCGATACTGCCTTCGGCAGAACAGAGCCCGACGAAGAGATCCAAGACCTGCTCAAAGCCAGCGTGGGCCTCAACCTCGCACTGCATTACCTCTCCCGCGCTATTACGTTCGACCCCACGGTCACGAAGGTTGACGCAAAACTTGCATCGCAGATCGTGTGGCTCGACTGCCTGCTCATGAATGTAGACCGCACCTGTCGAAACACAAATATGCTCCTGTGGTACCGGGAGCTATGGCTCATAGATCATGGTGCAGCATTGTATTTTCACCACTCATGGCAAAACTGGCAGGATAAAGCCTTGCAGCCATTCACGCAGGTGAAAGACCACGTATTGCTGCCACAGGCCGCTGAGCTGGAAGATGCAGACAAAGTATTCAAGGCAATACTCACAGACGAGGTCATTAATGATATTGTGTCATTGGTGCCCGATGAATGGCTGGTGTACGATTCGCCCTTTGCCACGGCAGAAGAGCATAGGCAGGCTTACATACAATTCTTAACTTCACGTGTCGCTAATTCAGCAACCTTTGTAAAAGCAGCGCAGGATGCCAGAGCAACAATTATTTGAGTACGCCATAATTCGCATTGTGCCACAGGTGGAGCGCGAAGAGTTCCTCAATGTGGGCGTAGTATTGTATTGCGCCGGCCAGAAATTTTTACAGGCAAGGTTCAAGCTCGATAAGCACCGGCTCGCCGCATTTTCAGACAAGCTGGACATACCCGAAATAGAAGCATACCTCCAATCGTTTGAGCGCATCTGTGCCGGCACCAGCGACAGCGGCGCTATAGGCAAGCTCCCCGTCGCAGAGCGTTTCCGCTGGCTCACCGCCACACGCAGCACCGTAGTGCAAACCTCAAAAGTGCACCCCGGCTTTTGCGACGACGCCAATGAAATGCTCGAACGCCTCTACAAGCAAATGGTGCTGCAATAACCGACATTTGTCCCTTGATTTACTTTGCGCCTCCGCGTCTCCTATGTTTGCAAAGTGGTAAAAAAAGTTCTTTGACATAAGAGTTAAGTATCAATAGATTTGATTGTCAAAAGTGAAAAAGGATGAGAGTGCAATTGCGTCTAAGCAGCTATAAGGCATGCTCTCGCAAAGAAATTACCTCATCCTTTTTTATCTCTTCGAGTTTGAACAGAATGTAAGGAATACGGCATGCTGTATATCCAGAATATCCAACCAGGAGACAAAACGAAGGGAGATTTTCACTTTTTTCATTTCAGTTTAAAAACTATTGATATGAAAAGAATTGTAAAACAGGTGTTGGGCATAGATGTTGCTCAAAAAGAGTTAGTGGTTTGCTTAGGCCGTATGTATGATGACTGGAACCCGGAACTTTATGCAGGTAAGGCATTTGCAAATAGCCCCAAAGGGTTTACTTCATTACTTCAATGGATCAAAAAACAAACCGACGAATCTATTGCTGTCCGTTTTGTTATGGAAGCTACCGGTATTTACCACGAGGCCTTAGCTTATTTTTTAGATGAGCAAAACCACGAGGTGAGCATTGTATTACCAAATAAAATCAGCAATTACATGCGCACTTTAGAGGTGAAGACTGTAACCGACAAGACGGCATCAGAAGCAATTGCCCGGTTTGGATTAGAGAGAAAGCTGGATAAATGGATAAAGCCCAAAGAAGTTTATCGCAACCTAAAGCAATTGACCAGGGAGCGCGACCAGCTTGTACAAGAGCGGACAATACTGAAAAATCAACTGCATGCTGAAGAATCAGAAGCCTATCCAAATAAAGGGAGTATATCCAGGATAAATGAAAGAATTAAGTTGATCAATAAACAGGAAAAGATCATTAAAGAAGAACTGGCTGTATTAATTGCCACGGAACCTGAAGTCAAAAAAACAGCTGACCGAATATGTTCTATACCCGGTATAAGTTTATTAACGGCAGCCATTATTTTAGGGGAGACA
>Ga0206806_1134_pt1 | contig 13863 bp, 8 predicted proteins | sample Alteio_BWOrgCont_60_FD_152911 | JGI IMG/M metagenome (GOLD analysis project Ga0206806, IMG submission 152911) | Enriched cells from forest soil in Barre Woods Harvard Forest LTER site, Petersham, Massachusetts, United States -... | ecosystem: Environmental > Terrestrial > Soil > Temperate forest > O... | reverse complement strand
CATTATACCAAACAAATGATGGAGGCAAAAGCTGGAGCCCGGTTAATTTACCAAATCCACACCCGGTTGGCATCTGTGGTATTTCGGTTGTAAATGACTCAATAATATATGCATATGGCAGATGGAACAGTAAATGGACACAGAACAACGTAGGGTATATTAAAACTACCAACAAAGGCAAAACATGGGTTTACCATGATATGAGTTCCTATTGCTTTGGTATGGTAGATGGTTGGTTCTTCAATAAGGATACCGGTTTCATTAGCGGAGCAAGCCCAGCATATAAGGCCCAAATACTTTCAACTACGGATGGTGGAAACACCTGGCAGGTTGCCTATAGGTCAACCCGTGTTGATACCGATGAAGTGTGGAAAATATTTTTCCCTCACAAGGATACAGGTTATGCAGCTATAGAATACCAGCCTAATGTATCTCAGACAGCCAACAGATATTTTGTAAAAACAATTGATGGTGGAAAAACATGGACAGAAATGCCGTTTATCTCTTACTATGATGAAGAAGGTATTGGCTTCATAAACGATACCATTGGATGGATAGGTGGTGATTATCAACAACCGACCTATAAAACAATTGATGGTGGAAAAACATGGGGCGCCGACAATAATTTCGGAGTTCTTACTCCTCCTTATAGTACAATAGGTAACGGTTACTCGATCAATCGTTTTCGTAAATTAAATGATACGCTTATGTATGCATGCGGCAATACAGTTTACAAATTAAGTGGAACAATTACTGGTATAGATAAATTAAACACACCCTCCTACTCTGCAATAAATTATCCTAATCCATTTTCTACCGAAACAACCATTGAATACAATTTAAAGCAGGCCTGTCACAATGTTAAATTAAGCATATACTCCTGCCATGGGCAAGTAATCTATTCCCAAAGCATAAATTACCAATCTGCCGGAAAGCATGATTTTAAGTTCAACCAGGATATTGCTTCAGGGGCATATTTTTATTCAATTACATCTGATGAGTTCACTATTACGAAGCAAATGATAAGGGCGAAGTAAAATTTATGATAAAACACGTCTCATATATCTGCATTTTTGTTCTGACCTTATTTTCATTCAATTGCCTTGCCGGAATTGATACCACAAAGGTGAGGCCTTATAAGTTCCTGGAAATAACCGGCGGGGCATTGTTTCCTACAGCAGCTTTTGTACAGTCACCGAAAGTTGAATACGCGAGGGTATACCGGGTATGATTATGGCGCTTCACTCAGTTGGCCTGTTAAAGGATACTTTAGCGGAACACTTACATACAGCTATGGAGTAAACCAATTCAATGCCATATCTACAAATAATGCAACAAGTTATGTATACCCGTTAGGCGGGGTTAATTGCACTGAAAAAACTGCACTGATCGGCGTCTGCTACATGATTCCGGGTGATGATAAAGCATCGCTTGATATACGTATGGCAGGTGGTGTCCTGCTTTTTGCAAGCCCCCAGGCAAGTTATTCGGAAAGCAATATTTTCAGTAACACAGGACAAGGCAACGCACTACCACAATATTCGGTTCAGGCATACAGTTTTACATCATTTATTTTTAATGCAGGTGCATCATTGCGCTGTAAGTTGGGCAAAAGAATTGTAGTTTCGGTAAATATTGATTATTACTACTCGCCCGGAAATGGAAATAATATAATCACTACATACCAGAACTCTACCCAACAACCACCTAATGCAAATAAATCATTTACGTTCTATTCAATGTTTAACCCAAGTTTAGGTTTTGGCTGTAAAATTGGCAGGTAAAACTATTTACTGTTATTCACGGTTCTTAACTAACTTTGTTGTCAGCCCCAATGACGACAAACAAAAAAATAATTGCATTCCTTTTTGCTGTACTTAATATTGCAGCAGCCACTGCACAAGACTATGCCCGCCCCGAACCTGAACAATACGCCCCGGAGGCAAGTAGCGCCGATAAAAGATTTAGCATCGGCCTATCGTTTGGCGCTGCTATTCCCTTAAGCAAATTTGCCAGCACAAGTGTTAAAGGTACTTTCTGGGATTTCCATTCCGTTGACTCAACTCATTTAGAGGGTTTCGCCAAAAGCGGCTTTAACTTTACACTTACGGCATCGTATTTATTTCCGGGCAATGTAGGCATTATGGTTATGTATGCCAGCAATTCCAATGCATTTGATATAAATACATTTTCTGCCAGCGTTGGCCTTCCATCCAGTACCAATTCAGAATTATACAGTGAAAATGAATACTTAATAGGCCCATTTGTGGTGCTTCCTGAAGGCAATTTCAGGTTTACCTTTAGTGCGCTGGTCGGGCTTGCTAGCGTTGCCTACCCCGAAATTACCTGTAATGCTCACGACACAACGTATACATACGATTTTCAGGGCGGCTCGGGCTTTGCCTACAACCTGGGTGCAGGCGCCGAATATAATTTTTCAAAATGGTTTGCAGCATTAGTCAATATCAATTACATGAATGCAACCATTCAGTACAATGGTTATTCAATAACAGGAACCATACCGGGATATATAGCATATTACTCATCACCTACCGATGTTTTAAGTATGCCTACCGGTATGTTAAAAATAACAGCGGGCATTGTACTCCGGTTCTAAATTGAGAAGCACATTACTAAAATCATTGTCTGTATTTTTCCTGTTAGCAGGGGTTTATCATCTAATCGGGATTTTTGCTACAATAAACAACGAGCCTGTGTGGAGAAACGGACTATTTGTAGGCATTAACCTTTTTTGTTTTTATGGTTTATTAAAGCGTCCAACATATTTTGTTTACCTGTTTAGCATCTTACTGTTGCAACAAGTATATAGCCATGGCGGAGACCTTTTAACTCTATGGTCGACCCACAAACAAGTAGACTGGCTTAGCCTTGGTGTAGTAATTTATATGTCCTTAGTTTTTGTGCTATTGGTTATGGATGTACGGAGCAAGAGAAATTAAATTCCTACCATTAAGCTTATTATTATTTGGGCGTTCCCCTACGGGTCGGGCTATACATTCCAAGTCCTCGTCGTTCCTCCTGCGGGCTTTCCATTTCTATCCCTAACGCGAACACACTAACTACTGCTGATTACTAAAACAAAAATGCCCGATTTTCACCGGGCATTTTTAATTATTAATTCGTAATTCTTAATTGACTTAGTCGTTCATCGTAATAAGGAACTCAGCATTCGATTTGCTGCGCACCAATCTTTCCCTGAGGAATTCCATAGCCTCAATAGGAGTCATATCAGTTAAGTGATTACGTAATACCCAAATACGTTGCAGGCTTTCTTTGTCAAGCAACAGGTCGTCGCGGCGTGTGCTCGATGCAACAATATCAATAGCAGGGAAAATACGCTTGTTTGAAAGGCGGCGGTCGAGCTGTAATTCCATATTACCTGTTCCCTTAAACTCTTCAAAAATAACCTCATCCATTTTACTACCGGTTTCAATAAGCGCAGTAGCAATAATGGTAAGTGAGCCACCATCTTCAATTTTACGTGCAGCACCAAAAAAGCGTTTTGGTTTTTGCAGTGCATTGGCTTCCACACCACCCGATAATACTTTACCCGATGCAGGCGATACAGTATTGTATGCACGTGCCAAACGGGTAATAGAGTCGAGCAATATAACCACATCGTGGCCGCATTCTACCAGGCGCTTAGCTTTTTCAAGTACTATGTTGGCAATCTTTACATGGCGTTCAGCAGGTTCATCAAATGTCGATGCAATAACCTCTGCTTTTACACTACGGGCCATATCGGTAACCTCCTCAGGGCGTTCGTCGATAAGCAATATAATAAGGTATGCTTCCGGATGGTTGTCGGCAATAGCATTGGCAACTTCTTTCAACAGAACTGTTTTACCGGTCTTTGGTTGCGCCACAATTAATCCACGCTGGCCCTTACCTATAGGGGTAAACATATCTATAATACGACTCGATATGGTTGCCTTAGGGTGATTAGCCAGGTTAAACTTTTCGTGTGGAAATAATGGAGTTAAAAAATCAAACGGAACCCTGTCTCTTACCACATCAGGGCTTTTGCCATTGATGAGGTCAACACGGGTTAAGGGGAAGAACTTTTCGCCTTCGCGTGGCGGGCGCACATACCCATTTACAGTATCGCCTGTTTTCAATCCGAACAGTTTTATCTGCGATTGAGAAACATAAATATCATCGGGTGAGTTTAAGTAGTAATAGTCTGATGAACGTAAAAAACCATATCCATCAGGCATAACTTCAAGTACACCTTCAGCGCCAACTATATTATCAAAGTTGTATTGTGGCTCCCTTGATTGCTGGTTTTGCTGGTTTGGGTTTTGATTTGGATTCTGGTTAGGATTGTTTTGTTGGTTTTGGTGCTGATGTTGATGATGGTGCTGTCCGCCGTTATTACCTTGTTGGTTACCTTGGTGGGTGCTTGAGCCAGGTTGTCTTGGTTCTTCAGGTGCAAACGGAAAATCATTTGCAGGTTCATTAGGTTTTACTGCTTCCACTACAGGAGTATTCACAGGATCATCTGCAAGAGGAGTAATTTCCGGTTCGGTCGCAAAATCGGGCACAGGTGTTTCCTCTGTCTTATCATGCTTTTTTTCATGATGGTGTGAACCTACTTTTTCGTGTTTAGGTTCGTGTGGCCTGCGTTCACGCAAAAGTGTTTCAGTTTTCCCTTCGGTCTTTGGTTCTGCTTTGGTTTCTGTAGAATGGCCTTCTGCCGATGCTCCCTTTTGAGCATCTAATATTTTAACAATAATTTCTTGTTTTTTAAGGCCTTCTAGCTTGGTTAGCTTAAGCGATTTAGCAATCTCTTTAAGCTGTACCAACGATTTAGTGTTCAATTCAACGATGTCGTGCATAATAAAATATTAAAAGATCTGGATTTTGTTTCTGATAAAAGATGGGGAGAAAAATGCGTGTCTGGAATCTATACTATATACCTCTTGTTGTCGGCTTGTTCAATAAGTTTCGTGGGAAATTCATTGCAATAATAGTAATTATTTTGAAATAACAATAGTGCTGATGAAATTTTATTGTCATACTAAACCTGTCGAAGCAACTGTTTCTACCCCATTCCTTACTTTCCCCAAGCGGGGAAAGCGTTCCATCTTGCAGCATCTCAATACTCTATACTCATTTCTTAATACTGTTTTCTTGGGGCGACTCTTACGCCCTGCTTGCCTGTCTTCCCTATACTCGCATCATTAGCAGCTAACCCGCGCCCACCTTTTGCCTATTTAATACAGTTTGTAAAGTTCATAAAGTAAAAACGCTTAATGTATTTAGAGCCTCCCCGTATGGAGAGGTTGGAGGGGCAGATACCTTGGTCTTATCCCTTACACCTTAGTCCTCACCCCTTTCCAGTTTATCATTATCTTTGAGGCTTAACAATCACTGAAATGGACCAGATAAAACATTGGATAGAGTTAATATTACATGCCGACACTGCACTATTTAATATAGTAAGGGAATACAAAACAGGCACTTACCTGATATTAATGATCATTATTTTTTGCGAAACAGGCCTTGTTATAACACCCTTTTTGCCCGGCGATTCGCTGTTGTTTGTTGCCGGTGCCATAGCAGGTGCTTCTACCAGCGATGTGGCAGGTGTGCTTAGTGTGCCTTTGCTGGTTTTGTTATTATTTGTTGCTGCCTTTGCCGGCGACAACTCCAATTACTTTATAGGTAAATACCTTGGGCATAAGGTGTTTAATATGAATATCCGCTTTTTAAATAAAGACTACTTACAACGTACCCACACTTTTTATGAAAAGCATGGCGGTAAAACTATAATAATTGCCCGTTTTATGCCTATCATCCGCACATTTGCACCTTTTGTGGCAGGGATTGGTGAAATGATGTACAGCAAGTTTGTGTTCTTCAGTATTATTGGTAATATGATATGGATAAACCTGTTCTTATGGGCTGGTTATTTGCTTGGCGAGAATAAAATAGTAAAAGAACATTTCGGACTTGTTACATTGGGCATAATAGGCGTATCGCTTCTGCCGGCTGTATATGGTGTAGTAAAAGGCTTAATGGCAAAAAAGAAATAAGGTGAATACAGCTGCCATAATTCCGGTAGCATACCTTGCTCCCCTGCCTCATTATGCTGCCATGCTAAAGCATACAGAAAACAAGTGGGATGTATATGAACATTTCCATAAGCAGTTTTTCTATAACCGTTGTACTATTTATGGCGCCAACGGACCATTAAAGCTTATTATTCCCTTACAAAAGCGCCACGTAAAAACAGCGCTGAAAGATGTAAAGATAAAATACGAAGATAACTGGCAGGTATTGCATTGGCGTTCACTGGAGGCATCGTACCGCCGTTCGCCTTACTTCGAATACTTTGAGCACGCCCTGAACCCTTTATATAATGGTGACTACCGGCCTGACCTACTTATTGACTGGAACAAGAAGATATTTGAAACCGTAAACAAGCTTATGCAGGTTGAAATAAACCTTTCGTTCACCACTGAATATTTTAAAGAGTATACCGATGCTGATGATTACCGTATGCTGGCATCGCCGGGTGTAATGGAAAAGGAAGCAAATAAGAACATTAAATACCAACAGGTGTTCCAGGAAAAACATGGCTTTTTGCCCAACCTGAGTATTATAGACCTATTGTTTTGCGAGGGGCCGCATGCCAAACAATTATTGCTTAGCTAAATGGTGTACCTGACCTATAACGATGCCCCCGGAGGGATATACCAAAGCCAGGTAATTGATACCTGCCGCTTTTTAGAAGATACCTTTGATGAAGATATATTGTTGGTGGCATTTATATCGGGCCGTAATTTTTTTGCCACACGCCGCAAAATAAAATCGGCTTATCATCATTCTATTGTTCTACCCATGTGGCCAGGTATAAATAACTGGCGAAAGAACAGGTTTCTTTTAAAACTGGTTATGCTAACCAGGCAAAAAGAAAACATAATTGCACGTGGTGTATTTGCCATGCTGCTTGCCAGGGCAAGCAAACGGTTTTTAAATGTATGTTTTGATGCACGTGGGGCGTATACAGCCGAATGGTCGGAGTACTTAAAAAATGAATCTCCTGGTATTGAAAAAGAAATGAGTGATATGGAGAGTTCTGCAGTACTCAATGCAGACGTTCGTATCGCTGTTTCGCAGAAACTGGTAGATTACTGGAAAGAAAATTTCAAGTACACTTCCACTAATCATGTTGTTATACCCTGCACACTTAGCAAAAATGTATCTACCGAATACAATGAGGCAGAATTAAGCAAGGTGCGCAAACAGCTTGCATTTACAGATAGTGATGTGGTATTGGTTTATTCTGGTTCATCTGCCAAATGGCAGTCCTTCAATGTATTGGAAGAAAACATAACAAAAGCACTTGAAACAAATGCAGCATTGAAGCTTTTAATGCTTTGCAAAGCAGGCGAAGAGAAAGCATTAACCGATAAATTTCCGGGCAGGGTTATACAAAAGTGGGTAGCTGAAGATGAAGTGCACAGCTATTTGCAGGCTGCTGATTACGGGCTGTTGATACGTGAACAGTCAGTCACCAACAAAGTTAGCTCGCCCGTAAAATTTGCCGAATACCTGGCTGCTGGCCTGCCTGTAATTATATCAGAAAACATTGGTGATTATAGTGCATTTGTTACCGAAAAGAAATGTGGTATGCTTGTTGGTAATACCGATTGGGCAAAACTAAAACGCCCTTCAGAGGTTGAAAAGAAAGGTATACAAGCCATTGCTGAAAAGTATTTCAGGAAGGCTAACTACTTAGAAGAATACAAGAAATTGTTTTAAATAAAAAACGCCCTGCATTGCAGGGCGTTTTTTAATAACAGTCAATATTAATATTACTCAACTTTGCTTAATTTTTGATACTGAACACCGCTTGGTGTACTTATGCTTATAATATAAGTACCTGCACTGTAACCAGTCATATCAAAAGCTTCAACGGTATTCTTTAACGGACTGAAATTGTAATTTCTTGTTTCAATTACTTTTCCGCTCATATCGAGTATACGTATCATATCTACTTTGCCTGTATATCCTTTCATGTCAACATAAAAAACAGATGTTGCCGGGTTAGGATATACTTTTATACTGCCATTATTGGCAACAGGTGCAATACCTGCAAGTATCTGAGAATACAATGAAAGTGAATCTATTTTCAATACAGAACCGGGTGCTGTAACCGGATAGTTCAACGATGAATATACAGATACTATCATGCTGTCGGGTACTGATCCTACGTTAAAAGGAGCAACCACACGTGTATATGAAGCAGCCGGTGGCAGCTTTATCAGGTATCCGTTCAATACTTTTGAACTCTTATTGAACTGCAATTGAATATCAGCAGTATCGCCCGCAAAACCGGCCGAATATTTGTAATAAAACACCAATGAGTCGATCTGGTGATTGAAAGGATAACCACCCTCTACAGAATCAGAGGTCTTGCTAACCTGAACTTCTTTTCCATCGGTAGCATAACCAGATTGAATTCCGCTATTGCCAGGAGGGGTTCCTGTATTTAATTCCAATGCATAGTTACCGGTATACGAATCGGTAGTACGTGGAACGCCTGCATTAAATGTGAACCATTGTGATGGAGAATACAATGAATCTGTTGTCCAGTTCTCAAAATCTCCATTCATCATTGCCGGTTGGCTTGTAACACCTGTAAATGTAACGCTGTCAATAGTCAGTGTACTACCTGCTATACCATTGCCACCCGAAAGAATGTTGCTTGATGTAGCTGCAAATATTACAGAATCTGGCGCCATTGGAAGAGTGAATGCTTTAGAATATAAGGTATACGATGAAACCTTACCTGTAAGTTTACATTCAGTAAAACCAATTATAGAACTTGCTTTTTTAAACACAACTACTACAATAGCAGTATCCTTACCTACCAAACTACATTGGTAGTAAAAACGCATACCTGTTGCTTGTTGGTTATATGGTATTCCGCCTTGCCCTTGTGAAGGGTTACCTTTTGAATTGGTAATGTATGCAAAGCCTGTATCTGGCCCAAAAGTGGTGGTGGTAAGTGTAACACCATATTTGCCATGGTAGGCAGGCCCCTGTGTACAGTTAGGTGGTGCATTAGGTGGTAAGTTACCATTGGTATTTGAACTGTAATAGCCTAGCGGTGCATGGCTGATAATAGAATCCCATTGTTCAAAGTTCCCGTTAGGGATTGGTGATTGCGCAGCTAAAGAGCCTGCAACAAATAACGATAAAATAAAAGATAGTTTTTTGATCATGATATTGGGTTTTTGTGTTGAATTTATTCAAACAAATATACATCATTTTTTTACAGTTTTAATTTTTTTGGGCTAAACACAATGGAACGCAGATGCCGCTGATTTAGTAATATCCCATAAGATCATTTTTTATCATAAACAATCTGTGGCATCTGCGTTCCATAAATACTTAATGAACTTTCATCTCATTGGTATTACCTGAACAACTTCCTCAACTGCTCTGTTGAAAACTGATTATCAGATTGCTTCATGGCGTTCTTTACCTGGTTCTTTTCCTTATCGGTCAGGTGCCAGCTAAGCGAAATATCATCGGTACCGGTATTATCTATCTGAAAATAAATAAGGTTCATTTTGCCCTTATACCAATGGCTCATATACTCCAGCATACGGTCTTCTTTGTAATTCTCTACCGGAAAAAGGTTGCCATAGAACCTGCTTATAGGAAAGGTAAGGCTCGATATAAGGTTATTAGGTGAATTATCGCGGATGAGTGTTTGCTTTAACTGGTCGCGTATTTGAATAATAATAACGCGGCCCGTATTTTCCGCAAGCCATTTACGGAATGTAAATGTAAACTTAACCGATTCTTCAAGCCCGAAATTATCGAGCAGGCCCGCATCCATAGCCTCAATGGCAGGGTCAGTAGGCAGGGCTGTTATAGGTGTTATATATGGAAAGGTAGCATTCATGCGCAGTGCGCTGGTAAACCAAAGGTTTTGCGCATCCTGGTTAGCAAACAACCGCGAAAACTCAACCGACTGAGGTACCGCATTATAATGCATAGGCGTATCAATATCATATGCCGTCATAAACGAAATGCCTTGAGGCGATATCAGCAATTTACGTCCGTCGTTTACAATAGTGGGGGTAATTATCATCAGCGGAATAACAGCTTGTTCTTCAGGTAGCCTGTAATCTCTTAGTCTTTTATTTAATACATTTCCGGTGTTCTCATTCAGTTTTTCTTCAAAGGCATATCCCCTGTCCTTGGTATATGAATAGGGGCCATCCTTAAACCGTTGCAGGCGAAAAGCAAGGTCGTTGGTAGCAATGGTAAACGCCATTGGGTTCAAAATATCTTCTGATATGTTTGAAACGTATCTCATATCATTCGGATTAATGCCTTTATCCTTTTGGTGTTCAAGATAAAGCTCGCGGTAATACGCCGCACCTACCAACCCGCCCGAAGAACCGGTGATAAGTTCTACACGTTTATATAATTGTCCGTTAAAAACGCTGTCTAAATAACGCAGGGTAAAATAGGTCCACATGGCAGACCGCAATCCGCCACCACTGGTATTAATAATTATAAAGGGAGGTTTGTCGTTGTTACCTGCATCAGAGTTTTTAAGTTTCCACAGGTCAAGTACCCCCAACATATGATCCTTATCCTGCTTTATTAAAACAGGGTCGTTGTTCAGTTTATTCAGTTCCTCGTACGAATAAGGTGCAGGTGCTGTTGTATAATTAAGCCCGTAAGCTTTTGCTGCAAACCAGTCCCAATGGGTTGATGAAAAATAATTGACCACCACCAGCAAACCAATTACCACAATGGTTGTCCAGCCCCTGAAAAAATTATGGATAGCGCTTACCAACATGGTGAAAATGGTAAACAACAGCCATATACTTGCACCAGCTGGCACCATAAGTACAGGGTTATCCCGAAAAACACCAAGCATTAACAGGCTTATAATAGCTACCACTTCAAACACCATACCCGTTTGGTGGTTTTGCTTGAATATTTTATCAAGCATCTTGTGGTCGTAATGCTCATATCCGCGTGCCAGTTTAAGGCCAAGGTTTCCACCCAAATAGGTTTCAATATGCCACGTACGATCGCCAAATGCAGGCTGGTTATGTTTTACACTCTCCCACTCCATACCATGCCCCAGCCTTACCTTTTCTTTTTTATAACTAAGCTTCGATACTTTTTTAGGGCCAATACCAAATACCTTTAATATGTTTTTATCGAACAAATAGAAATACACAATGGTTATTAGTAAAAAGCATGTTACACCGAGCATAAAGCCACCCGTATGAGACCATACAGTAGCCGAACTAATATTATCATAGGCACGGTTACTGAATTCGCAATAAACAAATGTTACCAGGAATGCAAGTGGTATAAAGCAGTTATTTAAAATAAACGTAAAAAAGGGCCTGTCGAGTGTGGCCAGGAAAGGGAAACGAAAACTGTTGATTATATAGCTTGATACATTATATGACATTATAAAACCACCACAACCAAAGCCAAGCAAAAAGAACGAACTGAAACTTACTTTATTAAAATACTCAGGGTAAAGGAAAAGATAGGGTATACCATATTTAACCCCGATTGCCTTTGTAACAAAACCGAAGAACAACAGCCACATGAACACAAACACCAGGTTCTCTTTAATGGTCATAAAAAACAGTTGCAGAGGGAAGAAATAGAACGCCCTCCTCAAACCCTGATGTTTTTTAAATAGAATCTGCATACTCTCGCTTTATCTACGTATTCGTTTTCTTAGTTCCCACTTACTCCTTATCACTTATCCCTAATTCCTAATTTGGGCGTTCCCCTTCGGGTCGGGCTATCCGCTTCAAGTCCTCGCTGCGCTGTGGGCTTTCCGCTACTATCCCTAACGCAAAATACACTACCGCCGTTTTTACTTACTCCTTATCCCTTACTCCTCATTCCTAATTTTTAATTCTTAATTCTTAATTAATTAAGATTCTCCACAATCTTATCCTTAGGGTATTTTACGGAATATGAGAAAGTAAGTTTCTTTGCTTCGCCGGGAGCTAATGAAAGCCTCCAGGTAAGCTTGCCTGTATCGTTGTTTTGTTTGGCCCCGCCATTATCACTAACCGTTATCTGAATGTCCTTATCCGTAGTTACCGGCACCTGGTCAAACACCTCCATTTTCAGCGAGTCGGCACGCGAATTGCGGATAGTAACGGAATAGGTAAATGTTTGAGTCTTGTTGGTACCTATCCATTTGGTAGAGCATAGCTCTTTCACCCTTTCCCGCTTTACTGCAATTTTTTTATCCATGCCTAAAGAGAAGCTTATGGTATCGGTAGTGCTTTGTGCCGTAATGTAAGATTTACCTACATAGGCTCCGGCATAGTATATATTCACTTGCCCAGGCAACAGGTCAAGGCTTTCCCAGTCGGTAATATCGGCCATTAAAAAGGCATCTTGCTTCAGCTTAGGTGTTGCCTGGTAACGGTACATGGCAGGCAGGTCGTACTTTTTAACTTCTACCGAATGGGTTTTGCCATCGGTAGGTAAGGTATAGGGCAGGTCAATATGAAACTCAACTGTAAGCTGGCTTTCGTTAGTTGTACTTGCAATTGCACTAGATGTGTAATTGTTTTGAGAAGTAACTGTAATGCCGGAAACGGTTCCCAACTCAGCATTAATTGTATTATTTGCAACCGGAGCAGGTGAAGATTCATAATAAGCACGTGATTTCGCAGCCTCGTTATACACATTTTGAAAATACAGGTAGTTTGCATTCAGTACCGGTGCAGTTTGGCTTACATTCGGATTGCTGGTAGATAATGTAAGGTCTATATTATTCCAGTCGAACCCGGTGTTCTGGTGTACATCGGCTTTATAGGTAAGCTCGGCATTGTGCTTAATATCTTTTGCACGCAGGTCGTAATTCGGTGACCAACCGGCATCATTAGTTAAGTACGATAAGCGGAAATTCAAGCTTTGTGCATGATCGGTAGAAACAATTGCCTCTATACAATATGGTCGTGAATTATTAACAAGCAATTCTCTTTCTGCGCCATTTAACCTGTCTAATTGCAGTTGTATGGCTTTCTCTTTTTTGTGCATCATCATCAATGAATCATCAATGCGTTCCACCTCGCGCACATAATAATCATACATAGCTTTTACGGTAGCAGCATTGGTACCAGTGTTAGCGCCTGCCGTGTTACGGTTATTATCAAGCAGGCCTTTGCCCGACTCCATTATGCTTATATTATTCTTTACTCTTTCAATCGCATCATACAATACCCTGTCGAGCCTTAAAAGGCCTGTGGCCTTATCCATTTCGTACTTGGCATTGCTTCCCTTGGGTATTTCTACAATGGCATTGACAATGTCGGGGCAATTATCGCCTTTGCTTACGTCGTGCCAGGGGTTTGTGTGGGTTGTTCTCATACAGAATTACTCCATTGGTATCTGGCTCTTCACAACCAAGGTGTCAGCCAGTTCGTCGTGCAGTGCTTGTGCCTTAGGAGTAAAGCCTGCCATAATATAACCAATACCAAGTGTGATTTGGGTAACAAACCTGCTTACATACCTGCCTGCTGCCATCCAGAATGAAAGTTTTTGCCCTAAGGTATCGGTAACACGTATGCCAATGGCAAGCTTACCCGGTGTGGCCTGTAACCTCGACGATTCGAACGATGCATAATAGAAAAAGGTAATAAAGCCCGTAATAATAACCAACCACGATTGGTGTATGAGCATATCAATGGTTGGCAGCCATAGGTCATTCGGGTTCTTAAAATTGTGTTCGAAAATTTCTTCCCATTTTCTATCGCCGCTCAAAAACAACATGTTAAGTGGCGAGAATAGTACACCCAATAATAAGGAGTCAGC
>Ga0206806_1125_pt2 | contig 13945 bp, 13 predicted proteins | sample Alteio_BWOrgCont_60_FD_152911 | JGI IMG/M metagenome (GOLD analysis project Ga0206806, IMG submission 152911) | Enriched cells from forest soil in Barre Woods Harvard Forest LTER site, Petersham, Massachusetts, United States -... | ecosystem: Environmental > Terrestrial > Soil > Temperate forest >... | reverse complement strand
TTATAAAGTATAAGTCATTAATTACCAAGTTTTATTTGTAATATTTTCTTTTTATTAAAATAATGAGGGGAAGGTACCGGGGGTTATGAGGTGATGCTTGCAAGTCGAAAAAGACTTGCGCTAAATGGCGAGATCACTATGGCGTAGTGGTTCTTCGATAAGCGCTTGTCCGGGTGGTCATTTACGTTTTAAAATGACCACTACATTTTTACCGATTGTAGTGGTGGCGTCTATGTAATAACTATCCTCTCCTGAAGTGATTTTCAGCCGGGCTGTGTTTAAAGGTTCGGATCCTTCTGAAACCGCAATGAGGGTAAGTATACTCGTTTTATTGGCGAGCATTATGCCGGTCTGTTTGTGAATACCGGACAGTGTATAGTTTTCCAGTACTGCATTGTTATCCTGTAAGATTGTAACAATATCCCCGTCAATGGTCTTAGCGTCCCATACATCAACAGTTACGGCAGGTGACGGGCAGGTCAGGGTAATGGTATCGCCCTGTTTTACTTTTTTAATTGAGGATTCAGGTACTTCTTTTTCTTCTTTATATACATATTCCGGCGCTTCGTGTTGGGTGTTGTTTTTAGCTGCTTTAATACTGTCCATTGATTTTATTTCTGATAATTTAGCTAATACATCTTCCGCACTCAATAGTGTGAGCCTGCCATCGGCGCACACCGTTTTTCCATCTTCGAGATAACCTGTAAAGTGTCCTTTTAGTGTTGTTATTCCTTTTTTTTCTCCAAGTTTTAAATTTGCATGAATGAAGCAAAAATCTGATTTCCGGGCATTAGATTTAGTACTTAGGATCTTTGTTTCCCTGTACTTCATTTCTTTTTCTGAGGTATCTAAGGTGCCTGTAATAGCAGTTTTTGTTTCGTTAGGCCCCATAATATCAGTAATAGAAAAACCTTTTAATATGCCGGCAGAATCCGTAACCTGTAGCTTATAGGTATATTCGTCCGCGCCCTTTACAGATACGGTACCAATAAACACCAATTGGGTTTGGCAAAATGCAGGATGAAAAAAAAAGGTAAGCAGTAACAATAATATTATTGGAGATCTCATCAGGGATACTAATTACCCGTAAAATTAATCTAATAAAACAGATGCTCAATATCCTGTCTGAAGTTATTTCCAGCAGCAGTTTAATCAAACTTCAGATAGTCTTTAATAGGTTTCACCCCTGAAGTGAGTATATCATGCTCAAAGGGGATATATGCAGCCATCCCTTTTGAAATCATTTGTTCTGCAAGAACGCCTATTTTGCAGGGTGCTGTATTTTCTTTTCCCTTGAGTGACATATCGCCATGCCCGAAGTAATATTTGTTGTGATATGCATTTACCGCATGTACACAGCTGTGTATTAGGGCGTTACAGATGCTGGCTACCGGGCGGTCTATTTTCCATATATTCATGTGTATAACGGATGGGTCAGCCAGGTCATCATAGCTGTCAATATTTTTTATAGGATTGAATGCATAGTACAGGTCTATTGTCATATCTATACTTGCTTTGCGCATCAGGTCCGCAATAAGTTGTGGGCTGGCATCAGCAAGGTCGAAATTATTAAGGCAGGCAATGTTATTATAAAATTCTTCTGTTGCTAATAGCTCATTGACATTGTCTGCAGCTTTCAGTAACGATGGCCGCAAGCCGGTATAGATGATACGGATAGCATTAGTCATATGTATGCTTACTCTTTTTTCCCGTTTTCAGCATCCCGGGGTTTTCAATCTCCTAATAATTTGTAAAAAAGATTTTGAGGGTTTAGTCATTTTGCTAATACAAAGTTTGTAACTACCTGATTTATCCGCAAGGTGAAAAGATGCAACCGGCAGGGGTATTTTTCACGGGGATGAAAATTTGGAAATACTGAGTTCTTGATTGTATTTTGGGGAGCTCTTTAGTTTCGGTGCGGGGTAATGAAAAAATGTTAAAACAAGCGGAAATGATCGTATTAAAATAAGGTATGAGGCTGACAATGAATAAAGACATTACATTTACACCCGAATAAACTTTTTGTGCATCTTCTCTATGAAAAATATAATTTCTATAGCATTAGTTGATGATCATACTATTGTCCGCAATGGTTTGAAATCGCTCATCGAGGTAATGGGAGATTATAAAGTCACCTCTCAACATGATAATGGCTGGGCATTTACAAAAGCAATTGCCGGAGTTCCGGAGCCTGATCTTGTAATCATGGATATGAATATGCCGGAAATGAACGGGCTTGAAACCATGCGTTGGGTAAGGGAGCATAGGCCTTCTTTGAAAGTACTCATCCTCACACTATCTACGGATGAAAAAACGATCATTGAGTTATTCAGATTTGGGGTGCGTGGGTATCTTCCTAAAAACTGTACCGCTGATATCCTGAAAAAGGCAATAGATGATACGATAAGCACCGGGTATTATCATAGTGAGATGCTGCAAAATGCATTGGCATCCGGGGCGGGAAAAGCGGAAGAAACAAAAACTATCCTTGACCGTATCACAGACCGGGAATTGTTATTTATCAGGCTTATATGTGATGAACGGGAGTATACTTATGAACAAGTAAAGGATATTATGAATGTACACCGCCGAACTGTAGACGGCTACAGGGAATCCTTGTTTGAAAAATTTAATATCAAATCGAAGACCGGACTTGTATTATTTGCAATTAAGCATGGCCTGGTAACTATATAGGTATAGATAACACGTGTTATTTTCCTTGTTTCAAATAATTTACCTTTGCAATTCAAAAATCAGATACTTCCGGCATTTGCCGGTGAAAACCTCATAAAATGAATAACGCATATTTCGATTTTACAGAACCTAAGAATGAAACAGTATTAGGCTACGGGCCACATTCTGATGAGCGTAAGGCGCTGCAAAAAGCGGTTGCCGAGATGAAAAGCCAGCAACGTGATATACCTATGTATATAGGTGGTAAGGAAGTGAGGAGTGGTAATAAAAAGGAGATACGCCCGCCGCATGAAACAAGTCATTTATTGGGGCATTTTCATGCATCAGATGAGTCGCACGTGCACCAGGCAATAGAGGCTGCAATGGGTGCCCGCGAGAGCTGGGCCGCTACAAGCTGGGAGCACCGGGCTTCTATATTTATGAAGGCTGCTGAATTGCTTGCTACCAAGTACCGCTTTAGAATGAATGCGGCAACGATGCTGGGTCAAAGCAAAAACGCATACCAGGCCGAAATAGACAGTGCATGCGAACTCATAGACTTTCTGCGCTTTAATGTTCATTTCCTTAGCCAGATATATAAGCAGCAGCCTATATCGCCACAGGGCACCAATAATCGTATGGAATACCGCCCGTTAGAGGGGTTTGTGCTGGCGGTGACCCCATTTAATTTTTCGGCTATTGGCGGCAATCTGCCTACCGCGCCTGCTATGTGCGGCAATGTGGTGGTGTGGAAACCTGCTAATACACAGGTATATTCTGCCAGCGTATTTATGGAGATACTTATTGAAGCAGGCCTGCCGGCGGGTGTGATTAACCTTATTTACCCATCCGGCCCTGTGGTAGGAGATATATGCTACTCACATCATTATTTTGCCGGTGTGCATTTTACGGGTTCTACCGGTGTATTCCAGAGTATGTGGAAGAGTATAGGCACTAATATAGCCAAGTACAAATCATATCCCAGGATAGTAGGGGAGACGGGTGGTAAGGATTTTGTTTTTGTACATCCTACTGCTCATGCTGATGCAGTGGTTGCAGGCCTGGCACGTGGCGCTTTTGAATACCAGGGACAAAAGTGTTCTGCGGCATCAAGGGCATACCTGCCGTCTAATATTGCTGATGAGATAAAACAAAAACTGGTTGCAGAGCTTAAGACGATGAAAATGGGTGTTGTGGATGATTTTACCAACTTTATCAATGCGGTAATTGATGAAAAATCATTCGATAGTATTGCCAAATACATAGAAAATGTAAAAAGCAGTAATGGGGCCGCTAAAATACTGTGTGGTGGAAAGTGTGACAAATCGAAAGGCTTTTTCATAGAGCCAACAATAATAGAAACCACTGACCCGGCATATGTTACTATGTGCGAGGAGATCTTTGGCCCGGTACTTACCATACATGTATATGATGCAGATCAATGGATAAAAATGCTTGATGTGGTGGATAGCACTTCGCCATATGCACTCACCGGGGCCATTTTTTCCCAGGATCGCCATGCTATAGAATTTATTACCAAGAAGCTGGTAAACAGCGCCGGTAACTTCTATATCAATGATAAGCCTACCGGGGCAGTGGTAGGGCAGCAGCCCTTTGGTGGCGCCCGCGCTTCAGGTACTAACGATAAGGCAGGATCAATACTTAATTTATATCGCTGGCTGAGTGTCAGGACTATTAAGGAAACTTATGTACCGCCTACGGATTACCGTTACGCTTTTCACCAGGTGGATTAGAGAAATAATTTTTTGAAATTCAGGTAAAAGTGGTTGCCTCTACGCAAATGGCAGCCACTTTATTTTTATGTTTCCTATATAGATCGAATCCATAATCATTTTGGCAATTAAATGCCGATAATGTGATTCTTCATAAGAACTATATATTTCCTATCAGCTTTTTCAAATAAACGCCATAGCCGCTTTTCATATAGATAGTAGCCATTTTGTTCATTTGTTCGTCATTTATCCAGCCGTTACGATAAGCGATCTCTTCTATACAGCCAATTTTCAATCCCTGGCGTTTTTCGATCACTTCTATGAATTCTCCGGCTTCTATTAAGGAATCAAAGGTACCGGTGTCGAGCCATGCCGTGCCACGGTCCAGGACGCCAACTTCCAGCTTTCCTTTTTCGAGGTACACCCGGTTAAGGTCCGTGATCTCTAACTCGCCACGGTACGAAGGCTTTATGGATTTTGCAATTGCAACTACTTCTTTATCATAAAAATACAGTCCGGGGACCGCATAATTTGATTTTGGATTTTCAGGTTTTTCCTCAATGCTGATAACCCGGTTGTTTTTATCAAACTCTACTACCCCGTACCGCTCCGGGTCATGTACCTGGTATGCAAACACCACAGCGCCATCAGGGTTTACTTTGTTACGGAGTAATGTGCCCATACCGGAGCCATAAAAAATATTATCACCCAATACCAATGCCGCGGGATTATTACCGATAAAATCAGCACCTAATATAAATGCCTGTGCAAGGCCTTCAGGGCGGGGTTGTACCACATATTCAAAGTGGCAACCAATCTGGCTGCCATCACCAAGGAGTTTTTTAAATGCAGGCTGGTCATCGGGGGTGGTGATGATCAGTATCTCGTTAATACCTGCCAGCATTAATGTAGATAAGGGATAATAGATCATTGGCTTATCGAACACAGGCATGAGCTGCTTGCTTACAGCAATAGTAAGCGGGTATAAACGAGTGCCGGAACCACCTGCGAGTATTATTCCTTTCATGTTATTGATTTGCGTATTGTGAATTGTAATAATTCTGGTAATCCCCGGAGGTGACATGACGGAGCCATTCTTCATTGGCAAGATACCAGTCTATTGTTTTGCTAAGCCCTTCCTCAAAAGTTACGGAAGGGTACCAGCCTAATTCTTTATTGATCTTATTGGCATCGATGGCATAGCGGCGGTCGTGGCCCGGACGATCTTTGATATAGGTGATCAGCTTTTCTGATTCACCGGGAGCGCGGCCCAGTTTTTCGTCCATTTCTTTGCAAAGCAATTTTACAAGCGCTATGTTTTGCCATTCATTAAACCCGCCGATATTGTATGTTTCACCATTTTTGCCACCGTGGAATACCATATCTATGGCGCGTGCATGATCCACTACATATAGCCAGTCGCGGGTATACTTGCCGTCTCCATATACGGGCAGCGGTTTATTATTCCTGATATTATTGATAAATAACGGAATTAGCTTCTCCGGGAAATGATTAGGGCCATAATTATTAGAGCAGTTAGTAAGCACAAACGGCAGGTCGTAAGTGTTGCCGTATGCACGTACCAGGTGATCAGAGGCGGCCTTTGATGCGGAGTAGGGTGATTGTGGGTCGTACGGGGTAGTTTCGAGGAAGAATCCTTCGGCACCTAAAGAACCGTAGACCTCGTCGGTGGATACATGATAAAAGCGTTTGCCTTCCATCTTACCTTTCCATGTTTCCCTGGCTGCATTCAGCAGGTTAGCGGTACCCATTACATTGGTCTGTATAAAGGCATTAGGATCCGTAATGGAACGGTCGACATGGCTTTCTGCAGCAAGATGGATGACGCCATCAAAATCGTCGGCCTTAAAAAGATCCATTATTTCCGCAGCGTCTGTGATGTCAGCTTTAACAAAAGTGTAATTCGGGGAGTGCTCTATATCTTTCAGGTTCTCCAGGTTGCCAGCATAGGTAAGTGCATCAAGATTTACTATCTTATAATCAGGATATTTTGTTACGAATAATCTAACTACGTGTGAGCCAATGAACCCCGCTCCGCCAGTAATGAGCAATGTTTTTTTCATGCTGCGAAAGTATATTTTTTTTGATTAAAGTTTGTAATTATGTCAATTACCTAAGGGTGAATTATTTAATGATGGGATAATTATATCATTATTTATTATGTTGCTAAACCTGGTAGCGCCATTTGTGCACAAATGATCATTATCTGCAAAATCATCGATTGTAAACCTTGGATCAGAAAAGTAATTGTAGTATGGTGCATTATATTTTTCACTTAAAGAATGAATCACGCTATCGTTTATTGCAAGGATTTGCTTATTGCAATATTCTGAATATGTGTGGTAAACCGGTGGAGTTATAAATACGACCTTTATATGTCTGCCTCTAAGATCAGCAAGAAAACCATCCAGGTCATCTATAATAAATTGCATTTCGTTTTTCTTTACCTGATTTATATAGCCCTGTGTATGGCTTAATGCCCGCGCTCTACCCGATATGTCGCTTATTCTCGTGTTCTTACCGGCTGAGTCATTAGGTGCGTATCCATATTCGTTACATATATCTCCCATTTTTTCCAAAGGTTTAAAATGAGACCTGATATATTTTTTAGTGACATCAAGTGAATACAATGCAATATATGAATAGCGCCGTGCATCAAATAACGGCAGATCTTTATAACGTATGTTCCAAAAGTGATAATAAAAATAATCTCTCCAATCTTCTTTACTATCATGCAGCTGGCTATACAAACCCGAATAGCCTATAGGGATAATGACAAGTTTTAAATTCGGGATTTTATCTATGTATTTTAACGTTAATCGCTTATCATAGAATTCTGTTTGGCTCACATTAGCCAAATTGAAACCTGTATGTGAAAAATAAGCAGGGTTAATACCGTACAGAGAAATCGACGATCCTACAACAAGAACATCAATCTTATTTATTTTTTCCTCAAAAAAGTTCCTTTTCACATTATAGCTGTTAGGAACTAACGAAAGATTATATTCTATAAATAATAATATTAACACCAATGGTAGCAGAAAAGTGAAAAAGTTTATTATAAATTTTTTCATTTTTAGAATTGAAAATAGATGAATTGCCTTTGTTTATAAACCCCAAAAACAAGAAGTGCAATAATGCCTGCATAATAGAAAGACCATCTTACTGCTTTGGGTTTTGCATTAAAAGTTTCCTCGAGCTTATATTTTACCTGTATGATGTGCGCAACTTCCAGCATAAATATAACTGTCAAACAGGGTAATATTTGGTTCTCAATGCCCGGAAGATTTAAAAATGCTATTTTCTTTGTTTTCAAGACTGTGGCCAATTCAGCAGGTATATGGCAAAATTTCTTTACAATATAAAAGGCATCCCGAACATTATTCGCCCTGAAAAATATCCATGCGAATACAACAAGCAGAAAGGTTATCGTTACATCAACGAAATTATTGAGCCAGTGTATTTTACCTATGCCCGCGATATCGCTGATTTTTTTCCTTGCATTTTTTGTAAACAGGGCAAAGATCAGATAGAAACCGTGCAGGGCGCCCCAAATAATAAATGTCCAGTTAGCGCCATGCCAGAATCCACTCACGATGAATACAAAAAACAAATTGAAATACATCCTCGGTATTGATACCCTGTTACCGCCGAGTGAAATATATAAATAATCCTTAAACCATGTAGAGAGAGAAATATGCCACCTTTTCCAAAATTCAGAAATGCTACGGGAGTGGTAAGGCTTATTAAAATTTGTCATAAGGTGAAAACCCATCACTCTGGCAGCACCTCTGGCAATATCAGAATACCCGGAAAAGTCACAGAATATCTGGAATGCAAAGAAAACCGCGCCTAGGGCAAGGGTTATACCTGAGTTGTGGTGTACATTATTGAAGATGGGATCTGTAACTAAGGCAAGCCGGTCAGCCACTACAACTTTTTTTACCATTCCCCACATCATTTGACGCAGCCCGTCTACAGCATTATCGTAGTCAAAACTATGCTTTGCATGAAACTGGTGCAGCAGGTTTTGCGGCCTTTCTATTGGCCCCGCTACCAGCTGGGGATAAAACATCACATAAAGCGCATAAATACCAAAGTGCCGCTCTGCGGCCTGATTGCCACGATATACCTCAATAGTATAACTCATGGCCTGAAAAGTATGGAAAGACAACCCGATAGGGAGAATAATATTCAACAGCGGTATATTAATACTGGTGGCAGGCAGGTGAAACAGCTCATTGATATTACCTGCAAAGAAATTATAGTATTTAAAAAATGCAAGTACGCCAACATTTGTAATGATACTTAAAACGAGGAACCATTTTCTTAGTTTGCCTTGTGCATTTTCTATAAGTATACCGGCAATGTAATCTATGATGATGGTAACAAATAGGATCAGAATGTAGATCGGGATAAAATACATATAGAAGATGCAGCTGGCCACCAAAAGGTGAAACCATCGCAGCTTATGGGGCAGCAAGAAATATAAAATAGTGACAATAGGGAAGAACAATAAAAACTCAAATGAATTAAATAGCATACTATTTCATTAAATTTTTATTGACTTTGTTTGTGTTAAACCAGTTTAAAGCTTTCTATAAATTTGGTTGTAAAATTTCCTTTTCTGAATTCTTCATTTTTCATGAGCTGCATATGGAAGGGTATAGTTGTTTTTACGCCTTCTATAACATATTCGCTGAGCGCCCTTTCCATAGTGTTTATTGCTTCTTCACGGGTTTGGGCTACGGCTATGACCTTGGCTATCATGGAGTCATAGTATGGGGGTATAGTATACCCGGCATAAATATGGGAATCTACCCTGACGCCATGGCCTCCCGGGGTATGTAACGTAGTTATTTTGCCAGGGCAGGGACGGAAATCATTATATGGGTCTTCTGCATTTATTCGGCATTCTATGGCATGTATGGTAGGCTCATAGTTACGGCCACTGATAGGAACACCGGCAGCTATTTTTATTTGTTCTTTGATGAGGTCATAGCTGATGACTTCTTCTGTTACACCATGCTCTACCTGTATACGGGTGTTCATTTCCATGAAGTAGAAATTGCGGTGCTTGTCTACCAGGAATTCTATGGTGCCTACACTTTCATAGTTGATGGCAGAGGCAGCTTTAATGGCGGCTTCTCCCATTTTCTTACGCAGTTCGGGTGTCATAAAAGGAGAAGGCGACTCTTCTACCAGCTTTTGGTGCCTGCGCTGTATGGAACAGTCGCGCTCGCTAAGATGACAAACCGTACCGAACTGGTCGCCGGCTATCTGTATCTCTATATGGCGTGGTTCTTCGACGAATTTTTCCATATAGATGCCATCATTTTTGAATGATGCTGCTGCTTCTATCTTGGCAGTATTATAAGCATGTTCTATTTCGCTGTCCTTCCATACTACACGCATACCCTTACCACCGCCACCTGCAGTGGCCTTTATGATAACGGGATACCCCATTTCTTTTGCCAGCTTTCTCGCTTCATCTACGCTCTCCAGCAGTCCTTCCGATCCTGGTATTACCGGTACCCCGGCCTTTATCATGGTCTCTTTGGCAGTGATCTTGTCTCCCATAGAGCGTATCATACTGGGGGTAGGGCCTATGAATTTAATATTGTACTGTGCACATATTTCCGCAAAGTTGGCATTCTCCGCAAGAAAACCATAGCCGGGATGTATCGCATCAGCGTTCGTGATCTCAGCCGCAGCCATTATATGCTGTATATTCAGGTACGAGTCGCTGCTTTGGGGCTTACCTATACAAACGGCTTCATCCGCAAACCGCACATGTAGGCTGTCTTTGTCAGCAGTAGAATAAACAGCTACTGTCCGTATACCCATTTCACGGCATGTGCGGATAATACGCAATGCTATTTCTCCGCGATTTGCAATTAATATTTTCTTGAACATTGTAAAAAAATGGCTCAAAGGCTCAATAGCTTAATGGCTCAATTCAATGACTTAATTTCTTAATGGCTCATAACTTAATGATCTATTTAAATAATGGATCATTCTTGACCACTGCATTGTTGCAAACCATCTTGCTACTGGCTTATGATTTTTTTATTATTTAATAAATTTTTCCTTGCTGTATTAATTATTGTACCAATAACTTTATTCACTTCATCAAGCTTGTTCACTAACGGATCGCAAGCAGGATATCCATTGCTATGCTTGCATAGCCACAGCCAATATTGTGTTTCTTCAGCTTCCTTAGCAGCAATACTCATTTTATGGATAAAGTCTGCTTTGCTTTCTGCATTTTGAGCTTCCATTGCATTTGCTCCAATAGAAGTACCGGACCTTAATAGCTGGTTGGCTATAACAAACTTTTTATCCTGTCCTAATGTTTCACAATACTCAATAACCAATAATGCAAATTGAAATGATAAGTTCAGAACAGGGTTTTTATCAAACAATTCTTTTTTCATAAAATGATCTAATTCATTAATGCCTTAAATTTATCCTATTCATTAAGTCATTGAGCAATTAAGTCATTGGTCATTTACTACATCGGTTCAATGATGAAGAGCGGCTGATCATATTCTACCGGCGAAGAATCATCGGCGACCACTTTTACCAGGCGGCCACTTACTTCACTTTCTATCTCATTGAATAATTTCATTGCTTCTATAATACACAATACCTGCCCGGCTTTGATCTCATCACCCACATTTACAAAAACAGGCTTGTCTGGTGAAGGGCTACGATAAAATGTCCCGATCATTGGGGATTTGATAGTGATCGTGTTACTGGCAGGTGCCGGAGCTGCAGGCTTTTCGGCAGCCGGAGCTGCCGGTGTTGCCGCAGCAGCCACAGCAGGTTGACCCGCTTGTTGCTGCTGTTGTACTTGTACAGGTGCTTGTGGCATCGTTACATACTGGGCTGGTGCAGCCAGATCTTGTTTTATAGTGATCTTGAATTCACCTTCTTCGATGCTCAGTTCGCTGATATTTGACTTATTTATTGTTTTGATCAGTTCCTGTATCTGTTTGTATTCCATGAAATAAGTTTTGGTTAAAATGATGATTTTTATGCCTTCACTCTTTCTATATATGCGCCTGTTTTTGAATCGATCTTGATAAGCTCGTTCTCGTTAACGAACAACGGAACCTGTACTGTTGCACCGGTTTCAACCGTTGCAGCTTTCATAGCTCTTGTAGCGGTATCTCCCTTTACGCCAGGTTCTGAATAAGTGACACGGAGATTAATGCTTGGCGGTAATTCTATCCCCATTGGGATCTCCGTTTCCGTATTGAAGATTACAAAGCACTCCTGGCCATCCTTATAGAGGTCCGGACGATCTACCATACCTTCTGCGATAACTATTTGTTCAAAAGTATTATTGTCCATCACATTAAAGCCGCTATCATCCTTGTAGAGAAACTGATAGTTGCGTCGCTCTACGCGTACCGGGAATATATTATCCCCTGAGTTCCAGGTATGCTCAATAGACCGGTTATTATCTACCCCTTTTAATTTAGCCCATACCTTCGCTGCTGCGCGGGCTGTCTTGTTTTGTCCGAATTCCACTACTGAGTAAAGGCTGCCATCGAGTTTTATGATCAAACCATTACGCATATCTGCTGTTGTAGCCATGAAGATGTGTTATTTTATTATGGACTGCAAAAGTAATCATTAAAGCCAAAAAGAGAAATCTTTGAACAGTGCAATAGCATGAATTTAATTCTGTTCTTTGATGTTATTTTTTCATCCTGAGGCATCTTATCCGTGTTTTCCTTTCAGGCACTTTCAGACAGTGATTTTAATAATATTTAATTTATTACTTTTTCAACGGGATTATTCCCATAGTCATAAGGTATATATGCCAGGGATGGTATTTTATTAGTAATAATAAGACCTGCTCTTTTCCCCACTTTTATCGTTCCCATTTCATTTTCCAATTCGATGGCAGCCGCCCCATTTATCGTTACTGCGTTTATCGCTTCTTCGGGTGTCATCTTTAATTGAGTGCATGCTATGGATAAAAGTAAAGGAATATTTCCTGACGGACAAGATCCTGGATTATAATCAGTTGCAAGACAAACCGGAAGTCCTGAGTCAATTATTTTTCGTGCTGGTTGATAATGCATACCGAGGAAAAAAGCTGCTCCCGGAAGTAAAACTGGCATTGTATTAGTTCCTTTTAGCGAATCTATTTCACTTTCGCCTACGCATTCTAAATGGTCTACACTCAATGCTTTATGCTTTACGCCAGCCTGGACACCGCCAGAGTAGTGCAATTGATTGGCATGTATTTTTGGCTTCATGCCATATTTCCATCCGGCTTCCAGCAGGCGTTCTGTTTCCGGTACTTCAAAAAAGCCCTTTTCGCAGAAAACATCCATGTAGTCTGCAAGCCCTTCATCGGCTACCTTCGGCAATATTTTTTCAATAATTAAATTTATATAACCTTTCTTATTTTCTTTATAATCAATAGGATATGCGTGAGCTGCTAAAAAAGACGCTTTTATCGGTAAGGCCGCAGTTTCTTTTAATTTCCTGATGACACGCAGCATTTTTAGCTCTCCTTCGAGGCACAATCCATAACCGCTTTTTATCTCTATGGCACCGGTACCTTGAGCCATTACCCTATGCAGTCGCTCCAGGCTTTGGTCATAAAGTTCTGATTCGTCCATGGCATTCAGCTTACGGGCAGAGTTGAGAATACCCCCACCTCTCCGGGCGATATCTTCATAACTTAATCCTTTGATACGATCTACAAACTCCCCATCCCTTGGGCCTGCAAAAACCAAATGTGTATGACTATCACACCATGCGGGGAGCACTAACTTGCCGGTGGCATCTATATATCCGTCAGCATTTGTTTCCGGTAAGGATGTCATTGCGCCAAAACTATGTATGGTCTTATTCTCAATAAGTAGCCAGGCATCGTTTATATATGGCAGGATAGCCATATCAGCGCCGGACACCCTTTTTTTATTTTCCAGGTCAGTTTCCGTTTGATAAAGCTGTTTGATATTTGTAATGAGGGTACGCATAGATCAAAAGTAATTTGAAAAAATGAATTAGAAGATAGTAAAGGAATGATATCTGAAATATGATCTTACTCGTTTTCGTATTTGTATTTTCCGATATTAAACTCCTATCCTCATATCTGGTCTTATAGTTCTAAAAAAATAAAAATAGTCATGAGAGATCTTTTCAAAGGAGTTTTGGTAGCTACATTTCTTTTCTCAACTACGGCAGTAATGGCCCAGGAACAGGCACCCCGGCAACAGGCGCCCCAGCAAGAGCAAATGCCCCGCCGAACTCCGGAACAAAAAGCACAACGGCAAACGCAGTGGATGCAGAAAAACCTGATGATCACGGACGAGCAGAGCAGGAAAGTATATGATATCATTCTTAACAGCGCCCGCGAGGAAGAAAACGTGAATATGAACCCACCGCAAAAAGGGGAGAAGAAAGCAATAAAGAGAGACGAAGTTGCAGAACTTAGGCAAGTACTGAACCCGGATCAATTCCAGAAGTATATGGCGCATGTACAGGAT
>Ga0206806_1132_pt1 | contig 14041 bp, 14 predicted proteins | sample Alteio_BWOrgCont_60_FD_152911 | JGI IMG/M metagenome (GOLD analysis project Ga0206806, IMG submission 152911) | Enriched cells from forest soil in Barre Woods Harvard Forest LTER site, Petersham, Massachusetts, United States -... | ecosystem: Environmental > Terrestrial > Soil > Temperate forest >... | reverse complement strand
TTCATTACGGGTATAACTAATTCCTCTACCGTCATCGGGCCAACCTGGTATTGAGGGGATATCGAAAAAAGTTCTGTTGTTATACCAAACCGATTTGTATGTGAGTTGAATCCCGACATAGCTTAAAGGGTTTTTAAGGCTCTGTATCTTTATTTCAAATTTTGTAGCATATCCGCTGTATACCGTTCCTGGCCAGTCTCTTTGTGCAGCAGAAAGAGGATTTACGTACATTGCATACATTGGGTGGACTGTGGCAAAGCTACCTTCAATACTTAGTCTTTTTGATATTGGGAATTCCAGGCCAATATTCTGATCTTCGCAAGTGAAATTCTGACTTGGGTCATTATAAATAGTAAAAAGTTTACCCCTCCCACTTATGCTTTTGTGGTAAGCCACACGAATAGAATCTAATGAATCTGAGGCAATTTTTGCAATACCACAAGGCTTATAAACTCCACCGGTAATAAAATCTATGGGTAGTGTAACAAGAGCAAATGGTAGGTATATTACGTCGGCAATCAATGCAGCAGGCCTTATTTGACGTTTGGGTCCGTCCTTAGCAGGTTTGTGCTTTTGGCATTCACTTATTTTACCTCCAAAAATAGTACCGCAACCTGATAAGGTGATTAGAGAAACAAAACCAGCAAGAAAAATTGTCTTAAATATATTCACAATGAGCGGGTTTGTTTGTCAAATATAGTAAAGGTTTTACTGAATTGCAATTTTCTTGCCTACCTTATTCTAATACTTCTTCTCCTCGCTTGCCTCATTATGAAACATACTTAGGTAGCTCTCATAACGTGATAGTGCAATTTCACCTTCTTCAACCGCTTTTATAACAGCACAGCCCGGTTCATTAATATGCATACAGCTGTTAAATTTGCAATTGGCCCGGAAGTGGTTTAAATCTCTGAAGTATTGCGACAGTTCATATTTAGTTATATCGGCAATACCAAATTCCTGTATACCCGGTGTATCGATAATGAAACCACCGACTGGTAAGGGGATCATTTCAGAGAAAGTGGTCATGTGAATACCCTTTTTGTGAGCGGTAGATATTAATCCTGTTTTACGGTTAGTGCCCGGTATTAACTGATTGATAAATGTAGATTTCCCGGTACCTGACATTCCACAAAGCAGTGTTACTTTACCCTTGCAAAGTTTCTCCAGCGCCGGGGCCGATTTATTATCTAACAATGAAACTGACATGCAATCGTATCCAATGGTATCATACACTTCCATGCGCTCTTCCATTTCAGCAAGTTCATCTTTATCGTACAAGTCAACCTTATTAAAAATAAGCTGTGCCTTTATATGGTATGCTTCAGCTGTAGTCAAAATGCGGTCTACAAATGTATTATGCGTTTTGGGATGACTAATAGTAACCAGTATAAATACCTGGTCGATATTGGCTGCAATTATCTGGAACTGCTTCGATAATTTTTTCGATACACGTATTATATAGTTCCTGCGCTGTTTAACTTCCGAAATAGTATAGTCGGGTGGGAAATGATGAATAACTACCTTATCGCCTACAACAACAGGATTAGTGGTTGATACGTTCTTCTGGCGCATCTGGCCTTTAAGCGAGGCAGTAACTACCTCACCCGATGGCAACAGCACATTATATGCCTGCCCCAATGCTTTTAATACCAATCCTTCTTCTTCCATTATCTATAAAACAGATTCCCTGCAGATTTTAATCTAATATTTGTTTGTATCCAGTTTCTTTTAATTTTGTAAAATTACATATATATCTCCCATCTATGAAAAAACAACTCTTTCTTGCTTCAAGTTTATTACTGACAGCTTCATTTACTATTTTACATGCGCAAAGCGTGCTTAGCCCGGGGCACTACAAAGTAGCCGATAAAATAAAGCTGGAAGGTGATGGTGGATGGGATTACATAGCCGTTGATGATAATACCAATAAGCTATATGTATCGCATGGAACAATTGTGCAAGTGGTGGACCTGAGCACCAACAAACTTATTGCTACCATAACAGGCACCAATGGTGTTCATGGCATTGCCATAGCATCCGATCTGAACAAGGGCTTTATCAGCGATGGAAAAGATTCGGCCGTTACTATTTTCGACCTTACAACCAATGCAATTATTGCTAAAATAAACGTTACCGGTAAAAATCCTGATGCCATTTGCTATGATAAAGTAACCCAACGTGTATTTACCTTCAATGGCAGAAGTAGCAACTCTACCGTTATAGATGCAAAAACAAATGCTGTTATAGGCACTATTGCGCTTACAGGCAAACCAGAATTTGCTGCTGCTGATGGTACCGGTAAAATTTTTGTTAACCTGGAAGACAAGAACATGATATCGAAAATAGATGCAAAGAATATGACAGTAGAGGTAACATGGCCCCTTGCACCGGGTGATGGACCTAGTGGCCTGGTAATGGATACCAAAACACACAGGCTTTTTTCGGTATGTGATAACAAAATGATGGTAGTGGTCAATGCAGATGATGGCAAAGTTGTTACAACCGTTCCTATTGGCGATGGCCCCGATGCAGTTGCATTCGATTATAATAAGAATCTTGTTTACAGCTCAAACGGAGAGGGTACACTTACTGTAGTTGAAGAAAAAGATGCAAAAACTTTTACGGTATTGGAAAATGTAAGTACAGCTAAGAGAGCGCGTACATGTACGGTTAACAGCAAAACACACCATATTTATTTACCTACTGCTGAGTTTGAACCTGCGCCTGAGGCAACCAAAGAAAATCCGCACCCTCGCCCTAAAGTTAAGGCTGGTACATTTTATGTGCTGGATGTTGTTCCGGTAGAGTAAAATAGTAGGACGTTTGTTATAAGGTTATTTGAATTAAATTCGTAAATCACTTCATAATTCATAACCACATGATAGTATTCCCACACAAGCCTCTTTGTTTATTTTTTTGCGTCTTATTATGCCTTACAGGTAATGCGCAGTCCTCATCAGGCTGGCCATTTGGCGCAGGCTATCAATCGGTAAAATTTCTTCATATTACAAAAGGTAATACCTATCACATCCCTTGTGGAGCAGAAGCCGATTATGATAGTATTGAAATTGATAAAGGAGGCAAGCTGATAATAGATGACTTCACTGGTATTGGTAATGCCTGGACTACAATCGGATGTAAAGGCTCTTTTATTTTAAACGGAACTATAGAGGTTCAGAATATGAATAGGCTATATGCGGTTAATAGAAACTGGCAGTTAATGTTACCTGATAGTGCAGGAAAACAAACCATTCCATTCTTTCCATACAGGATCATTCAACGCAAAGGAGGTAATGGCGGAAATGGAAGTTCAACTGGTGGCATTGCTTACCCTGGTTTAGGAGGGTTACAGTTTAATGGCAATGGTGGTGGTGGTGGCGGAACCGGGTTTATTTATTGTTGTCCGAGGAGGGTAGATACAGGCGGTAATGCCAATGACACTACGAGTGGGTATGGTGGCTCAGTAACATATAGCACCCCAAATCATTATGCAAAAACGCCGGGCGTGAAATTGTATGGTAATAGTGGAGATGATTTGGAAACAGCTACCGGGGCAAGTGGTGGTACCAGGGGGAAGAATGGTGGATTATTATTTATTAAAGCAATGCATTCTGTAACCGGGAATGGAACAATAAATGCAAGCGGAACGAATGGTGGAAACGGTGGAGAAGTACCTTATAAAGAAGCGAACAGAGCAAGAAATGTATATAGTGGAGGATCGGGAGGTGGTGGCGCCGGTGGAAGCGGAGGATATGTTTATATAAAATATATTGGTCCTACGCCTGCTATTACTATAAAGATAGACGCAGGTAAAGGTGGATCAGGTGGGAATGCAGATTTTGCCGGAATACTTCCAGGGCAAATTGGTGGAGATGGTGAATCAGGAGTAGCCGGTAAGTTTTTATTTGACCCTATTAAGTAATCTTTTATAAAGCACTTGTCCAGTTCAACCTGTCCGATGCAGGGAACTGCCAAGGTGCGCCATTGTTCTCCACATTATTCATCATCAGTTGTAATTCCTGCGGAGGAGCCGATTGTTCCATAACAAGGAATCTTCTCAGGTCAACAATAATAGCAAGCGGATCAATATTAACAGGGCATTCTTCGGTACATGCATTGCACGATGTGCATGCCCATATTTCTTCAGGCGTTATGTAATTAAAGAGTAGTGATTTGCCGTCATCTACAAATTTTCCGTTCTTATCAATGTTCTTTCCGACCTCTTCCAGCCTGTCGCGTGTATCCATCATTATTTTACGTGGCGACAATGCTTTGCCGGTCTGGTTAGCCGGGCAGCTCGATGTACAACGTCCGCACTCGGTGCAGGAATAGGCATTCATCAATTGTATGCCACTCAGGTCAAAAACATCTTTCGCACCAAAGCGTTCAGGCGCTGCCGGTTGATCGGTAGCAGGCGGAGCGCTGCTTGGGTCGAGCATTAATTTTATTTCGCGTGTTACCGATTCCAGGTTTGTAAATTCTCCCTTAGGGTTAAGGTTTGAATAATACACATTTGGGAATGCCAGTAAAATATGGAAGTGCTTTGAGTACGGCACATAATTAAGGAATGCGAGGATGCCAATAATGTGGAACCACCAGCAGAAATGTTCTACAAATTCAAGTGTAGGAATAGATGAGCCCGAAAACATTCCCAGCATTAAATTACTTATCGGGAATCCGCCATATGCTGAATTTGCCGAACGTTGAATAAGCGTGTCCGATGCATCTAAGGTTAAGAAGGCACACATCAATAATATTTCAGTGGTAAGAATAATGTTTGCATCGGTACGCGGCCATGTTGTCATTTCCTTACTCCAGAACCGTTTCAGCCTGCCTATGTTACGGCGAATAAGGAATATAGCGCATGCAACAGCTACTGCAACGGCCAGGTATTCAAAGCATGAAATAAGGAAAGTATATAATGGGCCCAGGAATGAAAGCACACGATGTGTACCGGCAACGCCATCAATTAAAATTTCAACTACTTCAATATTTATAATTATAAAACCTAAGTAAACGAATATGTGCAATATACCGGCAAAGGGGCGCTTTACCATTTTCGATTGGCCAATAGCAACCATAAACATGGCTTTCCATCTGTCCCCTGAGCGGTCGGTGCGATCGAATGGTTTACCTAATTTAATATTACGGCTTATTTTTCGCACCGCCATGGTAAACATTACAATAGCAGTAATAAGTATAAGTGTGAAAATTATTTGCGATATCATATTACAAATAGCTTATCAATTATTGGAGCCGAAAAGTGAAAAGTGAACATACCTGTTCGGATGCGCTTTCATATCCTGTAACAGCAAGTTCAGTTGTAGTGATGTTCCGCTTAGCCTGTTATATAATGTGGTATCATTCGCCAACATACCCAGTGAACCTTTTCCACTGTTTACTTTCTTAAATATTTGCGCTGTATAATACAAAGTGCTGTCAGCGTTATTAACGGCATCCTTCAATCTTGATTTCGAAAGTGAGTCGGTGATATTTGCAATATTATTTATTGCATTACCCAATTGCTTGCTATTCTTTGCAAGATCTGTCGATATCTCATCTATCTTACCAAATATATCGCCTATGCGCTGTTTCTGAGTCGCAACTAACTCATCCATATTGGCCGACAAGGTTTCAAAATGCTTTAAGGAAATATTTATGCTTTCAATGCTCTGGGTCAGGTTGTTTTGAGTCCTTTTATTAAACACACCTCTTATAATTCCCATTGTAGAATCAATGGTCGACATTAATTCTTCTGCTTTGTTTTTCAATGGCAACACCTGTGCGCTTACCTGGTCCTTCAAAGTGGTTTCATTTGCAGCAGCCAGTGTATCCTTGTCCTTTACTATAGATGCATTCAGTAGTTTTCCTGTAAGAGTATCTTTTGCAATTTCTATCTGTATGGCTTTATTACCAAAAAAATCGCTGGTTATGCGTGCAACTGAAGTCTTAGGTATCTGAATATCATTATTGGTGATTATCATAGATATCAAAACCTTGCCCGAGGCATTAGGTTCTAGCTTAAGTTCTTCAACCTGCCCTATGTGAAATCCGTTTACCAATACCGGGCTTGAAGGAAGTAAACCCTCAACGTGATCGTAGACCGCGTAAAGTTTTTTAGTGTGTGTAAATATGTTTATACCCTTCAGGAAATTGAGCCCATATATCAGCATAGCCAAGGCCGCTACAACTACCACACCCGTTTTTACTTCTTTCGATATCTTCACACTATTCTATATATAACTACAAAAATAACGATTATGCTGAATATGGACTTTTTATGGCTCGTTTGCTAAGATTTTCATCAATACTATCTCCTTTGCTAAGAAACGTGTCTTTTCCTGCAATAAATTTTATAATTGAAAATCAATTAGTTACATTTCATTGCTAAAAATAATAGCATCCATTTATTCTGATTGATGATTTTCTTAGTATGTTTGTACTAAATTAATCATCAATGTCACGAATAGATAAGAATATAAAAGCGCTCAGGGAAATGCGAAAGCTTTCACAGCAGACACTTTCAGACGTATTACTCATCCAACGTGCACGTTTAGCATCATATGAAGAAGGTAGGGCAGAACCACCTTATGACTTGCTAATAAAAATAGCAGACTATTTCCATGTTGCCATTGATGCCCTCCTGCGCGCCAACTTATCGAAAACCAAACCCGAAGACCTGATGAAGGTGGGTGAGAACAGAATATTGTTCCCAATACTGGTAGACAAAGATGGCCATGACCTAGTTGAAGTAGTTCCTGTTAAAGCGCAGGCGGGGTATCTTAATGGTTATGCTGATCCGGAATATATTGAAAGCCTCCAGCACATGAACTTTCCTTTTTTACCTGTGGGCAAGCACAGGGCTTTCCCTATAAAAGGAGATTCTATGCCTCCATTAGCAAACGGAAGTTTTGTCATTGGTAAGTATATGGAATCGATTAGGGAAGTAAAGGACGGGCAGACCTATGTATTGGTTACCCGCGACGAAGGGCTGGTTTACAAAAGAGTGTTCAGCAATATGAAAGATGATGGCACCCTTAGCCTTCATTCTGACAATAAAGCATACGAACCGTATAAGGTAAAGGCCGAAGATGTATTGGAAATTTGGGAATACCAATGCGCCATTAATACCTCAAAAAATAAACCCGAAGAATTAAACTTGGAAAGCATTATGGGTATGCTGAGAGAATTGAAAATTGAATTTGAAAGGATTAAAAAGTAGTAAGAAACTGTTCACAACTAATACGCAAAAATCAACACATAATTATATATCTTTAACTTCAATTAAACAACAAGTACCATGGAAAAAGTAGCAGAAAAACCAGAAAAGATCGAAAAGGCAGAAAAGAAAGACGCAGCAAAAGAAGCGGCAAAAGAAAAACTGAAGGCACTTCAATTGACCATTGAGAAAATTGAAAAAACCTACGGTAAAGGCACCATTATGAAAATGGGCGATGCAGCAGGCGAAAGCATTGAAGTAATTTCAACAGGCTCGCTTACGCTTGACCTTGCACTGGGTGTTGGCGGATACCCTAAGGGACGTATTGTGGAAATATATGGGCCTGAATCATCAGGTAAAACAACCCTGGCATTACATGCTATTGCCAATGTACAAAAGAACGGCGGTATTGCAGCTTTTGTAGATGCTGAACATGCATTCGACCGTTTTTACGCACAAAAATTAGGCGTTGATATAGGCAACCTGCTTATCTCTCAACCTGATAATGGCGAGCAAGCCCTTGAAATAGTAGAGAACCTTATCCGTTCAGGCGCTATAGATATTATAGTAATTGACTCAGTAGCTGCGCTTACTCCACGTAGTGAAATTGAAGGAGAAATGGGTGACTCAGTTATGGGTTTACAGGCAAGGTTAATGTCTCAGGCATTACGTAAGCTTACAGGAACCATCAGCAAAACAGGTGCATGTTGCATATTCATTAACCAATTGCGCGAAAAGATAGGTGTAATGTTCGGTAACCCTGAAACAACAACCGGTGGTAATGCACTTAAGTTCTACGCATCAGTTCGGTTGGATATCCGCCGCATTGGACAGTTGAAAGAAGGCGAACAGGTTATTGGTAACCGCACACGTGTTAAGGTGGTTAAGAATAAAGTGTGCCCTCCGTTCGGCCTGGCAGAGTTCGATATTCTTTACGGTGAAGGCGTTTCTAAGGTTGGTGAAATAGTTGACCTTGGTGTAGAAAAGAACGTGATAAAGAAGAGTGGCGCATGGTTCAGTTATGGCGAAACCAGGCTTGGACAAGGAAGGGATTCTGTTAAACAGATATTTAACGACAACCCTGAACTGGCCGAGGAAATAGAGCTGAAAATTAAAGACGCGATCATTGCGAATAAAGCAGAATGAGTTTAGTTTACCGCTCTATACTTCCGGGGCTGGTCGGAACAGTATTGTTCTTTTCAGCCTGCAGGAATAATACAGGCAAACAAGTAGCACAGCAACATGGCGATACAAGCCATGTTGCTGTTGATACGTTAAGCCCTAAGATAAATGCGCTTACTACCCGCATCAATACCAATGCCGCCGATGCCGATGCATACTGGAACAGAGGGAAACTGGAAGTACTTCAAAAGAACCTTGCTCCTGCCCTGGCAGATCTTACGCAAGCTGTAAAGATCGACAGCACCAAAGACTTTTATTACAACAGCCTTGCCGATCTGGATTTTATAATGGGCCATACCCGTGAGGCAAAAGCAGCATTTGAAAAATGTGTTTCACTTAACCCCACCAATACAGAGGCATTATTAAAACTGGGTGAAATTTATTTTTATGTAAAAAAATACAAAGAGGCCATGGACCTTTCAGATAAAGCACTGAAGGTTAATAACCATCTGGCAAAAGCATATTTTATGAAGGGGCTAGTGTTCCTTGAAATACATGATACAGCAAAAGCGATATCGAGTATGCAAACGGCCACAGAACAAAACTCATCGTACTTTGATGCCTATATTCAACTCGGGCTAATTTATTCACGCAAAGGAGATTTGCATGCCATAGATTATTTCAACGCCGCACTTAATATTGATCCACGCAGTGCAGAGCCTTATTACGACAAGGGCATGTTCTACCAGCAAGGGCAGGATTACTCTAAGGCTTTAGATGCATACAACCAATTGTTAGTAGTAGATTCTAATTACAAGTTCGCCCATTACAATATTGGCTATATAGATTACCTGCAAAATAATTTCAGTGATGCTATTAAACATTTCAGCAAGGCTATAAAAACTGATTCAACCTATACCATGGCATACTTTGCCCGTGGTAATTGCTATGAACAAATAAAGGAATTCAAAGAAGCTGCAGACGACTATGCCCATGCTATGACACAAAAGCCTGATTCGAAAGAATTTAAGGATGCTTATAACGAAGTGCGAGCTAAGATCCATAAATAACATTGCATGAATATTGAAGAGTTGCGCGAATATTGCCTGAAGAAAAGAGGTACTACCGAGGCTCTTCCATTTGATGAATACACCCTGGTTTTTAAGGTAATGGGTAAAATTTTCCTCATAACCAGTTTAAATGAGCCGAACCGGTTCAATGCCAAGTGTGACCCCGAAAGAGCCATTGAACTGCGCGAGCAACATGATGAAATAAAACCGGGCTGGCATATGAATAAAAAGCACTGGAACACTGTGCAAACCGATGGCAACTTAAGCTTGAAACAAATACGCGATATCATCGATCATTCCTACGAACTGGTTCGCGACAGCCTGCCAAAGAAAATACGCGATGGACTGAAATAAATACATCAACAATGTCAGATACATATACCCAAATTCATATTCAGTGTGTATTTGCAGTAAAATACAGAGATGCAACCATAAGTAACTTATGGAAAGAAAGACTACACCAATATATTACAACTATTGTACATAATAATGGGCATAAAGTATTAGCTATAAATAGCATGCCTGACCATTTGCATTTATTCTTTGGTATGAGACCAACACAATCACTCTCTGATTTAATGAGATTGGTCAAAGGAGATTCATCGGAATGGATAAATAAAGAGAAACTGGTTCATGGTAATTTCAGGTGGCAAGAAGGGTACGGAGCATTTTCCTATTCAAAATCACACATAGATGCAGTGGTTAAATACATACTTAACCAGGAAGAACATCATCATAAGAAAACCTTCACGGAAGAATATCTCGAAATGTTAAAGAAATTTGACATCGATTATAATCCCGAATACATTTTTAACGAAATGGAATAATGGGTAGTGCCTCTGGCACATGATTTAATTTCTAACAACCATGGGGGCTACCAAGCTTTTGTGCCTCTGGCACAATGGATATAATTTATTTACCGCAAATACAATTTACTTTAGATTTTGCTCCACAAGCTTTTGTGCCTCCGGCACAATGGACATAATTTATTTACCGTAAATACGATTTACTTTGGATTTTGCTCCAGCGGAGCAAGAGCTTGGTAATAGAAACATCATCCGCCATACATATTTGTGCCGTAGGCACTACCCTCCACGCACTATTGCTTCGTTCTTCGTAATCTCTGTATATTTACACTTCTCAAAACAACACCTATGAAGATAATTTGCATTGGACGCAATTATGCAGAGCATGCCAAGGAAATGAAAGCGGAAACTCCAACGGAGCCGGTTTTCTTTATGAAACCCGATACAGCGCTCATAAAAGATAATCAACCTTTTTACTATCCATCGTTTTCAAAAGAAGTGCACCACGAGGTAGAAGTGGTATTAAAAGTGTGTAAGAATGGTAAGAACATTCAAAAACAATTCGCCAATAAATATTACGACGAAGTAAGTGTGGGCATTGACTTTACCGCACGCGACCTTCAGGCGCAATGCAAAGCAAAGGGCCTGCCATGGGAAAAAGCAAAAGCATTTGATGGCTCTGGCGTAATAGGGAAATTTAAGCCGCTAGCGCATTACAAGGACATTCATAATATCTCCTTCCGATTAGATATTAATGGCAAGAAAGTACAGGAGGGAAATACAAAGGACGTTATTTTTAATTTCGACGCCATTATAGAGTATATATCGGGTTTTGTAACCCTGCGCCAGGGCGACCTTATATATACCGGAACGCCTGTGGGTGTGGGGCCTGTGCAGATAGGTGACAGGCTAGAAGCATATTTACAAGATGAAAAACTATTGGATTTTGAAGTGAAATGAAAAAAGTACTTATACTCGGTGCAGGCCGTTCAGCCTCATCGCTCATACAATATCTATTAAAGGCAGCAGAATTATACAACTACGAAATAACGGTTGCAGATTCTTCTGTTGAGTTGGTTCAATTAAAAACGCAAGGGCATAAATGTTCCAGGCCCATTGCCCTAGATATTGCTGATGCAAAGCGTACACGAGAAGAAATTGAGAGGGCAGATATTGTAATATCTATGCTGCCTGCATTTTTGCATCCGCAAATTGCGAAGATATGTGTTGAGCTAAAAAAATCGATGGTTACAGCTTCTTATGTTTCACCTGAGATGAAAGAATTAGATGCAGAAGCACGCAAAGCAGGTATTATACTGATGAATGAAGCGGGACTTGATCCGGGTATTGACCATGCATCGGCCATGAAAGTGATTGACCATGTGCATGCTGAAGGTGGAAAACTGTTGAGCTTTAAATCATATTGTGGTGGATTGGTTGCACCCGAATCGAACGATAACCCATGGGGATATAAATTCACCTGGGCGCCTCGCAACGTAATATTAGCAGGGCAAGGCACAGCAAAATATATTGAGAATGGTAAGTATGCCTATTTACCATATCACAAGCTTTTTACACGTACCGAAAAAATAAATGTGGAAGGGCATGGTGATTTTGAAGCCTATGCAAACCGTGATTCACTGAGTTATAGGAGTATTTATTCTATTGAGAATATTCCCACCATGATACGTGGCACATTGCGTATGCCTTATTATTGCGAGGCATGGAATGTATTTGTGCAATTGGGAATAACTGACGATACCTATCATGTAGAAGGTTCTGAGAAAATGAACTGGAAAGAATTAACTGATTCATTCCTTCCGCAAGGTAACGGAGATATTAAAAAGAGATTGGCTGCTTACGTAAATATTCCAGTTGATGGAAAGATAATGGGCATGCTTGAATGGCTGGGCATATTCAATGAGATACCTATTAAATTAAAAGGTGTTTCACCGGCACAAATACTGCAGGCATTACTTGAAGAGAAATGGAAACTTAAAGATGGTGATATAGATATGATCGTTATGCAGCACCAGTTTGAATACGAGTTAAACGGTAAAAAGAAAAGCATTCACTCCTCACTTGTTGTAAAAGGCGACGATGCCATTCACACGGCCATGGCTAAGACAGTAGGCTTACCTATTGGAATACTTACCAAGCTGATCTTAAACGGGCAAATAAACTTAAAGGGTGTTTGTATTCCGACCGTGAAAGAAATATACACTCCTCTTTTAAAAGAATTGGAAAGCCTGGGAATTAAGTTTGTTGAGAAGGAAGTATAGCTGATTATTTCTCTTCTACTATCTTTTTTATCTGAACCAATATAGGGTTCCAGCCCTCGCCATTATTGTAAGTGTCCTTATATCTTTTTTCTCCTTCAGCGGCTCCTTCAAAACCATCTTGTGTTACAACTAACTTAGTTTGATTGCCCTCTGCTGTTACTTCGTAGGTAACATTCAAATGGTTTTCCGGGATATCAGGGTAGCTTGCATTAGGGTCTATTACCGTATATTTCAATAAGCCTGGCGATTTAATTTCCACTATTCTGCCTTTGACAAAAACCATTTCTTTACCTTCATAACTTCCTCGCCAAAGCAATTCACTCCCAGCTTTCCAGTCCGATACGGTTTCGCAACCGAACATATATTTTTTTGTTTGTTCAGGTTTGGTTAATGCATCCCATACCTTTGCTGCCGGGGCATTTATAACTATTTCACTTTTAACTACAAGCTTTGTCATATTTAATTCTCTTTTATCAGGTAAAGCATATTATCTTCTACCCTGTAATGCATTGGGGCTACTTTAACTTTCGGGTAACGGAGCCTTAGTCTTTTAACTTCACTCAATGTAAAATCAATTGCATTTGTAATTTCAAACATCGGCGCCAGGTTCATGAACTGGTCCTGCGCCAGATCTTTTTCCCAGCCTCCCTTTTCAACGAGCCCGTTTATAAAGTTTTCTTTTTTCGATACCAGGTTTACCATACCGCAGTTACTGTGGCCTATAAGCGCTATATGTTGCACCCCACCTACAGATACTGCAAACGATACATTAAACTCACTATACCTTAGGTTCGCCCCGCCAGTACGAATGATGTAAGAAAAATTATCAGGCATATGCAAATGCTTGCGGTGGTCCATACACATGCCAACCAGCATTTGAGCTGTCTGAAATGTTTCAAAGGGTCGGTCAAGGTTATGATATTGCAACAACAATCCAATGGGGGTGTCTTTGTATTCGGCAGGAATATCGTTAGTTGATTTTATTGGGATAAGTCTGTTCATAGTTCAGATTTTATATTGCTATTGCAAATCTAACATTTAGCGGGAATTAACTTTTAATTGAATATTATTCCCCATAAAATGCCCATATGATTCAAGGGCATTTTCAAGTACTTTCTTATTCACTTTATTCGCGAATTTGAAAAAATTCAGGTCTACCTCCACTCTACCTTTCCTCATAGTTCTGGTCCAAATACCTTCTACTTTACCGTTAATAACCAAAATGGGTTTAAATATTGCATTTTTCAGAATAGCGCTTTTCAGCATTTCAGGCTCCATAACGGTTGTTCTATCCTTATAGCTTATTATGTATTCATCAAATGCAGGCAGAAAATAAATGCCCTCAGTTTTCTTCTTCTTTATTCCTGAGTCTTTAAACCAATAGGTTTTATCATTTATAATTCGCGAATCAAAATTTGCCTTAACCAATTCTATTGCCAGTTTTGCATCAACCATTTTCAGGCCGCTCCACCATGCAAAATCATACACAGTAGCTGGTCCATGGCTTGTGAAATATATGTTAGCTAGTTTTGTTAGAGC
>Ga0206806_1083_pt2 | contig 14121 bp, 10 predicted proteins | sample Alteio_BWOrgCont_60_FD_152911 | JGI IMG/M metagenome (GOLD analysis project Ga0206806, IMG submission 152911) | Enriched cells from forest soil in Barre Woods Harvard Forest LTER site, Petersham, Massachusetts, United States -... | ecosystem: Environmental > Terrestrial > Soil > Temperate forest >... | reverse complement strand
TTTGAATCGGGTAAAACGATCTCCTCTGATGAAAAACATGAGGTGAAATACCTGCAGCCCCCATTCGCCTACTGCCCCAAGGCCTCCACCCAGGGGGTGTGACTGTATATATGGCTGGACAATGAATAAACTTCCGGGGCAGTTTGTTCATGCTAAAAAGAGAAAAAGTCTGTTCAGAAGAAAAGTGTAATGGAAATGGCTAAGGCATTAGTATATGAGCTATGGGTAATATTGCAGGCAGTAGTAGGCTATAATCTCTTTTTGCCGTTTTTCTTATACATAATATACTTGTTCAAAAAAAAACCGCTTGATAATAGTGTAGCCCCATCGGTTCTGGCAGACTATGCTATAATAGTTACCGCATATGAACAGACCCAATTGCTACGATCAGTAACCGATTCAATTTTAAAACTCAACTACCCTAACTATCTCATTTACATAGTTGCCGATAAGTGTGACATATCCGGACTGCATTTTGAAGATCCCCGTATTGTTCTATTACGGCCTGAAGAAACATTGGCCAGCAATACACGCTCACACTTTTATGCCATTAACCGGTTTATACGGCCACATTCCCACCTCACTATTATAGACAGTGATAATCTTGTAGATCCGGAATATCTTAACGAACTTAATAAATATTTTGATACTGGGTTTTCTGCCGTGCAAGGTATCCGCAAGGCCAAAAATATAGATACAACCTATGCCTGCCTTGATGCAGCAAGGGATATGTACTATCATTTTTATGACGGGGAAGTGCTTTTCAGCATCGGTTCTTCAGCAACCCTTGCCGGTTCAGGAATGGCTTTTACAACAACATTATACCGGGAATGTCTTGAAAAACTAGATATAACAGGGGCCGGCTTTGACAAAGTCCTGCAAAAAGAGATTATTTCCCGCGGCTACCGTATAGCTTTTACTGAAAAAGCAGTAGTATATGATGAAAAGACCTCAGGGTCTGACCAGCTGGTAAAACAACGTGCGAGGTGGATAAATACCTGGTTCCGGTATTTTAAATTCGGATTTTCGTTAATTGCTAGTGGTATTCAAAAGTTCAACTTCAACAGCTTCCTGTTCGGAATAATATTATTAAGGCCGCCTCTTTTTATTTTCCTCGTGCTATCCGCAATGTTTGCAGTTGTTAATATTTGGGTTAGCACAACGGCAGTTGTAGTATGGGGTACTGGCTTCTTATGTTTCATCACAGGCTTTATTATCGCTTTGGTGCACGCTAAGCCGGACAGGATTATCTATCAGTCATTGCTTGGTATTCCTAAGTTTATTTTTTTTCAGATCCTATCCCTCTTAAAAACAGGGAAAGCAAATCAGCTTTCTGTAGCAACAAAACATGTGCACAACGAAGGTATCAACGAAATTAAAAAGTAAAGAATGCGAATTGAGCCAAATACAATATCGGAGAAAGACGCTTCGCACAAAAAAAAGCGCAGGGCTAAAGTAACGAGAATAATAGCGCTAATTATTGCTGCTATCAGTGTTTTTATTTTCTTCTTTAAGCTATTATTTTTCTAATGGATAAAGATCTGATCATACCCATAGCACCGGTTGCAAAATATTCTTTTACAAAAAAGCTGCGTCGCATTTTCCTGATCGAGAAGCTAAATAATCCATTCGGCATTATTCTAATGCTGTTCATTTCCTTAGGTATTACTTATGTTGTTACAAAATTCGGGATGGTGCCGGGTATAATTGCTATTGTTGGGATGGTTGCTTTGCCTGTGGTATACGGTATAGTTACCTACCCCCGGTTTGGGATCATTATATTCCTGACAATGGCTTATTTTATCATGTGGATATATAAGATGGGTGTAGAATTCCCTTTGGGCACATTGATGGATGGGATGGAAGGACTATTTATCCTTAGTGTATTTATCAACCAAAAGAAGAAAAAGGATTGGACAATGTTCAAAGGGCCGGTAACCACAATGATACTGGTATGGATAGGGTATAATATCATTGAAGTAGCTAACCCTGTTGCAGAATCGAGGCTGGCATGGTTATATACTATAAGAACGGTTGCTGTAGTAATGCTCATGTACTTTGTGTTCCTATACTATATAACAACAAAAAAATTTATCCGCACAATATTTAAATTATGGATAGCATTTGCCTTTTTTGCTGCAGTATATGCTTTTAAGCAGGAGCACATTGGCTTCTTTCCTTTTGAGGAAAATTTTTTACATTCCGATCCGAATATTGCGACCTTATTATTCATAGGGGGGGTGTGGCGCAAATTCTCGATCTTCTCTGACCCTGTTGCTTTCGCCTACAATATGGTTACTGCAAGTCTCTTATGCATAGGCCTTTTGACCGGTCCAATAGCAAATTATAAGAAGGTCATTCTTTCACTGCTGGTCATGTTTTTCATGCTGGTGATGTTGTCTTCAGGAACGAGGGGGGCTTATGTACTCATACCTGCAGCTATGTTATTACTTGTTGTCCTGAAATACAACAAAACAATTATGATGCTGATGACCATAGGCGCTGTATGCCTGGTCGTACTTATTTATATGCCTACCAGTAACCAAACTTTGTACCGTTTCCAGTCTGCATTTAAGCCTTCAGATGACGCCTCATTTAATGTAAGGAAAGCAAATCAGAAACGAATCCAGCCATATATACAGTCACACCCCCTGGGTGGAGGCCTTGGGGCAGTAGGCGAATGGGGGCAACGATTTGCTCCTAATTCCTATTTAGCAAATTTCCCTCCGGATAGTGGGTATGTAAGAGTAGCGGTAGAGTTGGGCTGGGTCGGGTTACTATTATTTTGCACCCTGATGTTTACTATCCTAAAAACAGGTATCATCAACTATTACAAGATCAGAGACCCGGAACTTAAATCATATTGCCTGGCTGTTACGCTTATTGTCTTTGCTTTAAATGTAGGTAATTACCCCCAGGAGGCTCTGGTGCAATTTCCTACCAATATTTATTTCTACCTTGTAGTAGCGCTCATGACTGTAACTTTGCGAATTGATAACCAGCAAAATGAAATAAGCAATGCAGGCCAATGATATTTTGCAGAACAGGGATATAGTGGTGGTAGGGCAACAACCCTGGGATACAGGTATAGGCAGCAACTGCAAAAATATCGCACTTGAATTTAGTAAGGAGAACCGCGTTCTGTATGTAAATTGCCCTTTAGATAGAATTACGCTGCTGAAACTTAAAAATGACCCCAAAATACAGAAAAGGCTCGCTGTAATTCATGGCAAAGAAAAAGGCCTTTTCCATTTGCAGGATAACCTCTGGAACCTCTATCCGGACAGCCTGATAGAATCCATAAACTGGATAAAAAGCAGGAGTATATTTGACCTTTTGAATAAAAGGAACAACAGATCGTTTGCAAGATCAATACAAAAGGCAATAAAGGATCTTGGGTTCAAGGACATTATCCTTTTTAATGATAATGATATTTTCCGCTGCTTTTACTTAAAAGAGTTTCTTAAGCCTGCCATCAGTATTTATTACTCCCGGGATTATATGCTAGGTGTCGACTATTGGAAATTTCACGGCCGTGACTTAGAGCCAGCTTTGATAGCAAAGAGCGATATATGCATGGCCAACTCCACATACCTGGCTGACTATTGCAAAAAATATAATCCGGTATCCTTGTATGTAGGCCAGGGCTGTGATCTTGATATGTTTAGCCACCCGGCAGACAAGTCTGTGCCGCCAGATATTGGCCCGATCCCCACCCCTGTAATTGGTTATGTTGGGGCTTTGCAGCATATACGGCTTGACGTAGAGTTACTCGCAAACATAGCCCTGCAAAAGCCCGAATGGAGCATCGTATTAGTAGGCCCAGAGGATGATGTATTCAAGAATAGTCGTTTGCATCAAATAAATAATATCCATTTTTTGGGCTCAAAAGATCCCAAAGCGTTGCCGGCGTATATCAATATGTTCGACGTTTGTCTCAATCCACAAATAGTAAATGAAGTAACGATCGGTAACTATCCCCGTAAAATAGATGAATACCTGGCGATGGGAAAACCAATCGTGGCTACAAATACAGAAGCAATGAGTATTTTCTCTCATCACACATACCTTGCCAAGACAGCCAACGATTATATAATACTTATTGATAAAGCTTTAAAAGAAGATAATGGAGAATTACAGCAAAGCAGAAGGACATTTGCCGCATCACATACCTGGGAAAACAATGTAAAAGAGATATATAAAGGAATAAATGAGTTTTTAAACATAAATGCAGGATAAATATCCGATCGCTAAAACTGGGCATATCTATGATACGTATATGATCATAAATATTTCCGGGTTATTTATTCTTTTCAAGGGCAAAAAAGGAATTTTAATTACCAAACTATACGTTATTTTACATACATGAAGTTGGCCCACCTCATACTTGCACACACACAACCCCTTCAGCTGGAACGGCTGATAGGAAAGCTTCAGTATGAGAACGCTCATTTTTACATTCATATAGATCAGAAAACAGACATTGACCCATTTCTCTTTCTTGCTGACAAACCAAATGTGTTTTTTATAAAGAACAGAGTCCGGGTATTTTGGGGTGGCTATAGTATCGTTCAGGCCAGCATCAATAGTTTTGAACAAATACTCGCATCCGGAGAACAATATGATTATATCAACCTGTTGAGCGGGCAGGATTATCCTATAAAGAGTACGGCCTACATACATCGCTTTCTTGATGAAAACAGAGGTAAAATATTTATGCACTTTCTTTCTGTAACAGATGAATGGCATGAAGCCATCCCTCGTTTTACAAAATATCATCTGTCAAATTTCAATTTTAAGGGAAGATATTCAATAGAGCATATACTAAACACCCTATTACCCCAGCGGCAATTACCGAAACAATTAATACTGGTTGGCAGATCACAATGGTTCACTGCCTCCCTCCAGAGCATTTCTTACATAGTCCGGCACCTTAAAGAGCATCCCGAAATGGTTAAATATTTCAAACTGACATGGGCCCCGGATGAGTCTATCTTTCAAACGATACTATATAACTCAGACTTTAAAAAGGATATGGTCAATGACAACCTGCTTTATATAGACTGGTCAGAAGGCGGCGCCAGACCAAAAGAACTAACTATAAAAGATGAGCAGATATTAAGTGGATCACCAAGGTTGTTTGCACGTAAATTTAATATCCAAAGAGACACTGAAATTTTAGATTACCTTGATAAATTTACTTCATAGTTTTACCTTTCATGAAAAGTGTTTCTGTCATTACGGTCAATTTTAATAATAGTTATGTTACAGAAGCATTATTAAATTCTATTTTTAAAACAAATAATTATACTCCACTCGAAATAATTGTTGTGGATAATGGCAGCAAAACAGATCCTGTGCCTTTGTGGAAAGGGAAATACCCTGGTGTGAAATTCATAAGGTCAGAACTCAATTTAGGATTTGCCGGCGGAAATAATCTTGGGATAGATGCATCAAATGGCGATTATCTCTTTTTTGCAAACAACGATACTGAATTTACAACAAACCTTGTCGATCTCCTTGTTGCAACACTTGACGAGCACCCCGAGGTGGGTGTAGTGTCTCCTAAAATACTCTATTTTGATCATCCTGAAATGCTACAGTATGCGGGTTTCACCAAGATGAATTATTATACTGCCCGGAACAAATGCATTGGCCAGTTTGAAAAAGATAATGGGCAATATGATTATTTGACCGGAGAAACAGGATATGCTCACGGTGCGGCCATGATGGTACGCAGGGAAGCAATAAGCAAAGAAGGAATGCCGGATATTTACTTCCTCTATTATGAAGAGATGGATTGGTGCGAACAAATAAAGAGAGCGGGGTATAAGATATGGGTAAACATGCAGGCAAAGATCTATCACAAAGAATCTGTCTCCGTGGGTACTAAAAGCGCGCTAAAAGAATATTTCATGAACAGGAATCGTATACTGTTCATCCGGAGAAATTGTTCTTTTTCGAAAACTATGATTTTTTGGGCTTATTTTATACTTGCTGTTGTTCCACGAAACATCATCAATTATATAAAAGAGGGCCACCGAAGTTTTATAGCTGTGCTTTTTAGAGCAGTAATATGGAATATGACCAATGGCATCAATAGCAAAAAAACAGGGTACTCGGTAAATAATATAAAATGATAGTTATTTTCTGGATCAGCTTATTTATAGTTTTCTATACTTTTTTCGGATATGGTATCTTCCTTTATTTGTTGGTAAAATTACGCATACTGCTCAAAGGAAAAAGAGTGTTACAGACTACCAATGATGATCACCTCCCTACCGTAACACTAATTGTAGCCGCATACAATGAGGAAGCTTTCATCCTTGAAAAGATAGCTAATACTCTTTCTCTAAAATACCCTGAAGATAAGTTATCCTTTCTTTTTGTCACGGATGGCTCTGACGACCGCACCCCGGAAATTATAAGTAACTATGAGAAAATAAAATTGCTGCATCAACCACAGAGAAACGGCAAAATAGCAGCCATCCATCGCGCTATGGAAACTGTGACTACGGAAATAGTAGTGTTCACCGATGCAAATACTGTTTTAAATGATGATGCGATACTTAATATTTGCCGGCATTATTATGACAGATCAGCAGGAGCTGTCTCCGGTGAGAAAAGAGTATCCATCCAGGATCTGAGTGATGCAACCGCAGGTGAGGGCTTCTACTGGAAATACGAATCAAAACTGAAGACATGGGATTCAGAACTTTATACGGTAGTGGGGGCGGCAGGAGAGCTGTTCAGTGTCCGCACCGAATTATATGACCCTATCCCTCCGGATTCCATACTTGATGACTTCATGATCTCGATGCTTATCGCTAAAAAGGGCTACCGGATTGTTTATGAGCCTATGGCCTATGCAATAGAGGGCGGCTCTGAAAATATACAGGAAGAATTAAAACGAAAAATAAGGATAGCTGCCGGCGGTATACAGTCAATTGTCCGTTTAGGTTCTATATTAAATCCTTTTTCTAATTTTATCTTATCCTTCCAGTATATAAGCCACCGGGTATTGCGATGGACCATAACTCCTTTTTTGCTGGATGTTGTATTTCTCGTAAATGGTCTCATTCTCTTTTATCCACACAGTGCCCTATACAATGTTCTATTTGCTTCCCAGGTCATATTTTACTTATTTGCCTTAGCGGGCTGGGCATTAGAAAAAAAGCATTTACGTATAAAGGCCCTGTTCATACCCTACTATTTCTGCATGATGAATTATGCCGTCATAGCAGGAATTGTCCGTTACATACAAGGGAACCAAAGCGCCATTTGGGAAAAATCAAAAAGGAAGTGAAAATCACCTCTTTCAATACGTGCTTGTTTCGTCATTCAATTTCAAATGACCTTTATTCCTTTTTTTGCGAGGCTGCCATATATGTTGTTGAGTAATTCACTTTTAATAGACTGAAGCCTATGTACGTCATTGATCCAGACTAATACATTTATGTTAATCGCCTTTTCATTATAGCTTATCAGCAATACTTCCGGGGGTACTTCTTTGACAATATAATTGCTCTTCCGGAGCTCTTCAACAATATTGTCCCTAATTTCCTCAAAAGTATGCGTTGGGTCTGCCGACACTGGTAGTTCTATACGCACATTGTCATTGCGCAATGTCCAGTTAATAACACGTCCGGATAATAAGTCTGCGTTCGGCATAATGATCTCAGCCCCTTCTTCCATTACCATCTTACTGGATCGTATTCCAATATCCAAAACCCTTCCTTTCTTATCTCCCAACTCTATGAAATCACCAATTCTGAAAGGTTGCTCAAAAATCAGTATCACTCCGGAAACCAGGTTATTTACAATACTTTGCAGGCCCAAACCGATACCTACACCTAATGCACCTAATACAATAGTGATCTTATCCAGTGGTATACCAGATGCTGCTACGGCAATAAGAAAACCGAGAATGATCAGTACAAGACGCGTCATGGCAAGACGTGAACCATTCTTTTTGACCTCAGGATCCCAGGTGCCTTCCGTTCTCCCGTATAATGAACCCACGCCTTGTTGTAAAATGTTGGAAACATAAACGATAGCAACAAAAAGCAGGATATTACCTATCTCAAACGATGTACTTCCCATCTTCCTGGGCCTGGTTAAAAAATCTGTTATAGAGGCAAATAAAAGATTATACATGTTAAGGCTAATGGTGAAAATTATTGCCCATATACATATAGAAATGACCACAAGTACGCGGCCAAGCATCTTTTCAATCTTATTAAAATTAAACTTCGCTGTAATCCCCCCTTTCATTTTATTGACCATTGTCTGTAATTCAAATGCCTCCGTAATAATCTGTATAAAGACAGATAGGCCTATGATCTGGCTAAGGCTATAAATCGCTGTGACGCTGAATATTTTTGCAAGGCTGAGTCTTCCAAAAAGATTGCAAAACACTGCCGAGAGATTTAAAACAATATAAATAATAGATACAAGGTTTATCATTGCCAGAAAAGTAATCTTGCTCTTTCTGATAGCCCGGTACCACAAAATACCAAATATCACAGATACACCATTCAACACCAGCAGGAACGACCGGAATCCAAGCGTAGGAGTCAGTAAAGTGCCGGAAAGCGAAAAAGCAATATACAACACACCGATAACAAGCCAAAAGCGGAATAATTGTTTGGGCCAGTTCTTCCAAAATAAAAAAGTAAGTGCAAGCACCAGCACAAATTCACTAATCTCGACATAAGCAGTAGGTGGATGAATATCAAAGAAAGGTGCAATATTGCATAAAACAACCAAAGTTGCCAGTATTGATATCTTGCTTATAAACTTGAAAGAATGCAGTGTACGATCATCATTCTCATCCACATTTTTATTGCTCTCCAGTTTTTTAAAATTCCTGAATATCCATAACGACAAAATAAGACCAACTATGACCAGGTAAAACTGATCGTCCCAGTTTCTACGAAAGTAATATCTTAATATCCTGCGCTGGCCCTGGTATGATTTCCTGCCAAGCTTATCCGCATTGCCATCACTCACCAATAAGGACTTCTTAATATCCCATAAATAAGGATACTCCTTACCTATAGATTTAATGCTGATCTTGCGGAGCATATCCCTTATCTTATTTTGCAAATCGATGGTTGTAAAATATTCATTGGATACACTTGCCTGTAATTGACTCAGGCGGGATACACCACTCGATGTAGACTTTTTAGCTATCGCCCATTTGCTTTTTAGATCATTGATCTCTACGAGGTAAAGAGATCTGAAAGCTGAATCTGCAATAAGTTCTTTTAAAATAGTATCTTTTTTTATAGCGTTCATTTCATCTTCCATCCCCACCATATCTTTATTGTATTTAAAAAGAGTGGTACGCCAATCTGTAAGCTGGTTTTGCAGGCTGGTAAGGAGTACATCAAACATCTGCAGGTTCTTTACATCCAGCACACTGCTGTAAAGCGAAAGGTTATCATCAATAATATCAATATTTGAATCAATCTCAGGTAAATTATTTTCTATGTCCCTGGTATCAAATCCTATACTTGTGCTGTTGTTAATGCTGTTCAGCGTATTATGTACATTTTCTATTTTATTAAGTAAACTATCTATGCCTATTTCATTGAGTGCACTGTCAGAAAGTACCAATGCTTGTTTTTCCGCAAGGGCCTTTTTAAAATGGACTGTATCCCTAAAACGATGTGCAGATAATCCCTCTGAAAAGGAGAACAAAAACACAACACTAACGATAATGCAAAATGTGATTTTTAACTTTCGTTTATGCAACGTTTCTTCTTTGTTCCTTTTGGACATACAAATACATTTAGAACTGGTAACTAAGCCAGTATTTATTTTTTCCTGGTTTTAGGGATTGTAATCTCTACTGGTAAGGATACCTGGCTTTCAATATTATTTTCCGACTCTGCAATAATAGTATATTCATGAGTGCTTTCTATTTCCAATTCTCCTGAAGTAAATTCACGCTTATCTTTTGTTAATTCCTTTTCATCAGCTATGAGTATTTTATCCTGGTAAAGTCTGAATCCTTTCAAGTCGGTAATTTCCGGATATTGCCATTGTATAACAGCCTTATCCTCATCAGGGAAAACATTCCTGATGATAGGTGTCGGCAATTCTGTACTTGGTATTTGTATAGAAACTGTATCACTTGTCAAACTCTCAGAATTACCTTTACTGGCTGCTGTAATATAAAATTTATATACTGATGCATTTGTATGCTCTATGTAATGTGTATAATAACTATTACGAATTGGCTTTTCTGTTAGCAGATAAAAATCGTTTTTAGATGGTTCCTCCATATAGACTTTATAGTAGTTAGTAATTGTATCGCCATCCATAGCTGGATCCCAGTACAATTTAATGGCAATTTTTTTTCCTTCTTTTACATTTTTTAATTTCAGGCTTTGAGGAGCGGGCGGCTCTGCAATAGGGAAATAGTTATACAATCGTCCAAGCCCAATAAACATGGTTTTATCTTTATAAACCGCAATTACCCTCATACTTATATAAGTAGAAACCGGAGAAGGAGTTTTGTCTATAAAAGTACGGGTAGTCGGGTCTAAAAGTGGTGATGTGCGTTTATAACCATCCGGCATATTATTTTTCTCAACGTAAAAACCTTTTAAAAATTTTTCAGACTCAGCCGGGAAAGACCATTTTATATTAATCCCCTCTTTGAAATAATACCCCAATGATGTTATTTCTTTTACTTCTGCAGCCATGTATTCATTAGCATGCTCTTCAGGATTATATGTATAAGACTTAATAATTCCTTCTATTCCTAAAATAGATTCGGCACTAATACTGTACTGGCTAACATTATCACTATTTGCAGATTTATCATACCACATAAACTCTGACAAATCATTATTATTCGTCCTTAGTATGGGGGTCTGGTTTAACCTAATTCCCTGACGATAAATATTAAAGCTCGCTACATCTGCAAATTTCATTTTGTCCATATCCACATTCCATATTATATGGATTCCTTTACTTTTGCTGGTGGCCTTGGATGTAATTTCAGTGACTACATTCAAATCCGGTATTTCACCATAGTTCCATGAAACCTTTGCGAGTAATTTATTAGTGCCTTGAATAAAAAGACCATATTGGTAATCAGTTTTGCTTGCCACAGTATGATCTATATACCCAAAACCACTCATTAAAGCAATATCATAATCATGCCCCATCATCAACAATATGTCCTGCACTTTCTTATCGCCGCTCATCAATTTCTGAAGATAATCACTGTGATTTATTTCCTGTATTTTATTATCTGCAATCATCTCAAACAGCTTTCCTTTAATCCTGCTTGCTTCTGTTTTATCCGCTTCTACTATTAACAACTTATTTTTAACCGATATTTCCGGAAGAATAGGTTCGTTATTTAGTTTTACCCAATCACCAAGGCCTTCTTTTCTTTTAATATCAAACCCGGTAATGTCATTCCCCCAGTTTTTTAAAAACCAGATTAATTTAACTGTTTTCCCATCAGGGCTTTGAGCCAAAAGTGTTGCATTCCCATTTTGTGCTAATAATAACTTTGTGCTCAGTAAAAATCCCAAAAGAACAAGAGTAAATAATTTCATACGCATCATATTGATTATAAGGTTGCCTCCATCGGGTCAGATAAAATATTTAGTTTGCCAAAAGCATGGTACAAATTTTTACATTTTTCAATGATCAAAATAAGATATACCGCGAAAAATATACACGATGATTGAACTATCCTCTTCATTAGCTTCTAATCGTAGCATTTTTCACAATGTAAGATACATTGTACAAATAAACATCGCAAGATTATTATTGAATTATTTACTCCAATTTGTATTTTTTACAATATACAAATAAGCTTTTTTACATCGTACCATCGAAGGCAATATAAAAAATCATTCAAATGACAGAGAATTACCGGATCAATTAGTATTAGTGGTATTCTATTAACTTTGCGGATTGAAAGATAGCATTATGATTCATTTTGAAAGGTTTACACTTGAAAACGGCTTAAAGGTATTGGTACATATAGACAAAGCAACTCCTATGGTGGCTATGAATATACTGTATGACGTTGGAGCCAGGGATGAAGATCCCGGCAGAACCGGATTTGCGCATCTTTTTGAACACCTGATGTTTGGCGGGAGTATAAATATTCCGGAATACGACGAGCCATTACAAATGGCCGGTGGTGAAAATAATGCATATACAACAAATGACATTACCAACTACTATATACAACTACCTTTAAAAAATATAGAAACTGCATTTTGGTTGGAAAGCGACCGCATGTTATCGCTTGCATTCACTCAAAAAAGCCTTGATGTGCAAAGGAAAGTAGTAAGTGAAGAATTTAAAGAACATTACCTAAACAAACCATATGGAGACGCATGGCATCAGCTGAGAATATTAGCTTATAAAAAACATCCTTATCAGTGGCCAACAATTGGTAAAGATCTTAAACAGATAGAAGAGGCGCACCTGGATGAAGTAAAGTCATTTTTCTTTAAGCATTACCGCCCTGTCAATGCAGTAATGTGTATAGCTGGAAATGTAACTGTAGAACAAGTAAGGGAACTTGCTGAAAAATGGTTTGGTAATATACCTGCAGGCGAGAAGTATATACGTCAACTACCTGCTGAACCAAAACAGGAAAATGCACGGCATCACACACATTATGCGGATGTTCCACTTGATGCGTTGTATAAAGCATGGCATATAAGTGGCCGCCTTACAGCGCCTTATTATGCGGCAGACCTTATTACAGAAATAATGGGTAGTGGCTTTGCATCCAGGCTATATCAGCGACTGGTAAAAGAAGAACAGCTATTTAGCAATATTAACTGTTACCATACTGGCAGCCTTGATCCCGGACTATTGGTTATAGAAGGAAAAGTGCGTGAAGGAAAAAGTATAGAAATTGCAAACGAGGCTGTAGACAAAGAAATAGCCACGCTGATATCTGCGGGTGTTACGGATGCTGAACTGCAGAAATCAAAAAATAAAATAGAGGCAATGATTGCCTTTGAAGATATGAGTTTGCTAAGCAGGGCTAATAATCTTGCATTTTATGAGTTAATGGGCAATGCGCAGCTTATAAATGAGGAATGGGACAAATACCAATCTGTTACATCTGATTATATGCAGGAAGTAGCGAAAGATATTTTTAGGGCCGGGAATGAAAATACCTTATTTTATAAAAAGAAAATGGCAGAACCAATAGTAACCAAATAGTAAAAGCACATTGCCATCAACATTTCAAAAAAATATTATTATTCATGGGGCAATTTACAAATGATGGCTATGATAACCGGATCACAAAACTATTTGGTATCCGTTATCCCATTATACAGGCCGGAATGATATGGGCATCCGGGTGGAAACTGGCTTCGGCAGTAAGTAATGCGGGGGGGCTGGGTATCATTGGCGCCGGCAGCATGTACCCGGAAATACTCCGCGAGCACATACAAAAGTGTAAGATAGCAACCAGTCGGCCGTTTGCTGTAAACCTGCCTTTACTATACCCATCCATCGAGGAACACATAGCAATAATCATAGAAGAAAAAGTGCCTATCGTTTTTACTTCAGCAGGCAACCCAAAAACATGGACTTCAAAACTTAAAGAACATGGAATCATTGTAGTGCATGTAGTATCGAGCGCCAAATTTGCAAAAAAGTCTGAGGATGCCGGCGTGGATGCTGTTGTAGCCGAAGGATTTGAAGCCGGGGGACATAATGGCCGGGAAGAAACAACAACTTTGTGCCTTATACCCGCTGTAAGATCGGCAATAAAAATACCTTTAATAGCAGCAGGAGGAATAGCAACAGGAAGAGCTATGTATGCCATGATGTCTCTCGGTGCAGAAGGAATACAAATGGGTAGCCGCTTTGTATGCACACATGAAGCCTCCAGCCATCCTAACTTTAAAGAAGCTGTAGTATCTGCCAATGAAGGTGATACTATAGTGACGCTAAAAAAATTAACTCCTGTAAGACTTATTAAAAATCAATTTTTCCAACAGATTGATCAGGCGGAGAATAATTGTTGCAGCATTGATGAACTTGAAGTTTTATTGGGCCGTGCCCGTGCAAAACAAGGTATGTTTGAAGGTAATACGGATGATGGAGAACTGG
>Ga0206806_1131_pt1 | contig 14516 bp, 8 predicted proteins | sample Alteio_BWOrgCont_60_FD_152911 | JGI IMG/M metagenome (GOLD analysis project Ga0206806, IMG submission 152911) | Enriched cells from forest soil in Barre Woods Harvard Forest LTER site, Petersham, Massachusetts, United States -... | ecosystem: Environmental > Terrestrial > Soil > Temperate forest > O... | reverse complement strand
GCTCGAACAAATGTTCCCTGTCCTCTTTTGGAATGCCGATGCCGGTGTCTTTGACCGAGATCATGAGTTGTTTGCCATTGTAAGACGATATGCGAATGATGGTATCCTCCTTTGAAAATTTTATAGCGTTTGAGAGAAGGTTTGTCATGATATGCTTGAAGAGTGCAGGATCTAAAGTAACCGATGAAGGACCTTTGTGCTCATAGATGATCTCCTGGCCTGCTTTTAAGACCGTATCAAAATCTGCAATCAGCGCATTGATATTTTCTTCCAGGTTAAGTTCCTTTAAATGGACTGCAATTTTTCCAACTTCTAACTTTTCTACGGACAGCAGGTCTTCCAGGATTTCAGTGAGGTTGTGTACTGAGGATGTAATGCGCTCAAAGTGCTTTTCACGTTTGGGCTGGTCTTCCTTTGTTTGATACCTGGCGGCGAGGTACGTAGATGCGAGTATAGCAGTAAGCGGTGTACGAAATTCGTGAGATGCCATAGACACAAAGCGGGATTTCAGTTCGTTGAGTTGCTTTTCTTTTACTATGGTTTTCTGAAGATCTGCCTCTGCTTTTTTACGTTTTTGCAATTCACGAATAATGAGGTAAATGAGTGTGAGTATGAAAACCTGCTCCAATATTGACCCGGCAGGAGCATACCATAAAGTATAGGCGATAATCTTATCATTCCCGGCCTCACTGAGCTTTTGTTTTTTATGCTCTGCTTCAAGTAGATTTTTCGTGATAGCCCTTATCTTATCCATCCTGTTTTTTTCCTCGCCGGTTATTTTGTCGATCTCCGTGGTGTTATACTTGCTTTCATCGATGCGTAGTTTGCTCCAGAAAAGGATGATACTGTTAACGCTTTTTGCCAGTATAGCAGCATTATTTATCTGTTCTAAGTCTCCGGTGACGAGATCATGCATTTGTGACAACGCCGGGCCAATCTGCTCCATGGCCAGGTAATATGGCTCAAGGTATTTTCCCTGGTTAGTGCAGCGGTATCCCCGGCGCGCGGTTTCCATATCTGTAAGCAGGTTTTGAATGTTTTCAGTAGCATTAATTACCCGGTAGGTATGGTTGAGTGTTTTGCTGATATTTTGCTGTTTCTTAAGGGTAAAATAGTTGGTGATCCCAATCGTTACAGATAAGAGGAACAATACAATGAAGCCGATATATACCCGTGTGGTTAAGGGAAATTTCATTTTGCCGGTTTGGCGAATGCTATTGTCATGGCAGGCAAATTAGGGATTCTGTAAACTAATAATGATGATATTAATCATGTTTATCTTTGATTTCCAAAAGGATAGCGTGATATTAACGTATATACATGGATATTTGCCTGGTCTGTAAAAAAGGCTGATCAGGTTTCCGGAAAAAGCGCTCTCAAAAAACTTTACAAGCCTATTATTTTTTTAACTAAAAAATAATGCTATATCTATAAAAAATACGTTTACTTTGCACCCTTAATTTTTTTTGATTTTCTAACTAACCAAAAGAGATGAAAAAAACCGTTTTTACATTGCCGAATCCAATGGTGTACATGTACGCCGGCATGGGTTTTTTTGCTGCCCCTGAGCGGACAGTTTTTTCGTATAGACATACTTCCTTCCTGATACGACGTTGATACCAATGATCCCAACAGTATGCTAAACTGTTGAAGAGGCTTAAACTAATGGAGATAGCCTTCGTCTTATTGTTTTCCATGTTGTTTGCATGGTGTTTTATTTTTTATTTTTTAACACTTTTTAACAATGGATCAAACCTTCAAGGTATTGGTTGCAGATGATAGTCATTTAGGATATGCGGAAGAAATATGCATGGAAATGGAAGAATCTGCCAAAGCGCGTGGTACAGGCATAGCAAAACGCGCGCCTTCTTACCTGCAGCAAAAAATGCTGGAAAAAAAAGCTGTGATCGCCTTTGCCGCAGATGGCAACTGGGCGGGCTTTTGTTATATAGAAAGCTGGGGACATGGCGAATACGTAGCTAACTCAGGGCTAATTGTTTCTCCTAACTACAGAAAAGGCGGATTAGCTAAACAAATAAAGCAGAAAATATTTGAACTGAGCAGGCACACTTACCCGGATGCCAAAATATTTGGCCTGACTACCGGACTGGCGGTAATGAAGATAAACAGTGAACTAGGCTACGAACCCGTGACTTATTCTGAGTTAACACAAGATGAAGCTTTCTGGCAAGGTTGTAAAAGTTGTGTGAATTACGATATATTGATGGGCAAAGGCAGAAAGAACTGTTTATGTACTGCAATGTTGTATGACCCGAAGGATCATTATGAGCCGGCGGAGACTTTGTCGGAATTCAAGAAAAAGGAGAAGATATATGAGCGGTTGTTGCGCTCGAAGCAATTCCGTTTTTTGAAGAATCTCAGGATAATGAATTTGCTGACTACGATTTCAGGATTTGTTGCAGGGTTGTTCATTCATCACAATAACTAAAAAACTCATTGAAAAATGGATAAAGTTGTACTGGCATATAGTGGCGGGCTGGACACTACTTATTGCGCTATTTATTTATCGCGGGTAAGGGGCATGGAGGTTCATGCGGTAACTATACAAACCGGGGGATTCAGTGACGAGGAACTGGACAATATTGAAAAACGGGCGAGGGAGTTGGGAGTGGCATCGTTCAAGGTGATCGATGTTACTAAGTCTTATTATGAAAATTGCATCAAATACCTGGTGTTTGGGAATGTGCTGAAGAACGCGACCTACCCGCTGAGCGTGAGCGCTGAAAGGATGATGCAGGCGATATCTGTAGCTGAGTATGCAAAGGAAATAAATGCAGACTACGTAGCCCATGGAAGTACTGGCGCGGGCAATGACCAGGTGCGCTTTGATATGGTATTCCAAAGTATGATACCTGAGATCGGCATCATTACTCCTATACGCGATATGCGACTAAGCAGGGTGGCGGAAATTAGCTTTCTGAAAGAGCAAGGTGTCGAAATGGATTTTGCTAAAGCGCAATACAGTATCAATAAAGGATTGTGGGGAACATCAGTAGGCGGGAAGGAAACGCTTACGAGCAATGAATATCTGCCGGAGGACGCATGGCCTACGCCTGTGACGGAAACAACACCGCAAGATGTGACGCTTTATTTTGAAAAGGGTGAACTTGTATCTGTGAACGGTATTTCTTTCGACAGCCCTGTTGGCGCTATTACTCATTTACAGACGTTGGCGCAGCCATATGGTATAGGCAGGGATGTACATGTGGGCGATACGATAATAGGTATTAAGGGCAGGGTAGGGTTTGAAGCTGCTGCGCCGCTTATTATCATTAAAGCACACCATCTGCTGGAAAAACATACGCTCACCAAATGGCAGCTTTACTGGAAAGACCAGTTGAGTACGTGGTATGGCAACTGGCTGCATGAAGGTATGATGCTGGACCCGACGATGCGGAATATAGAGTGTTTCCTTACTGATTCGCAGCAGACGGTGACGGGGAAGGTGTTTGTGACACTCATGCCATACCGCTTTGTAGTGAAGGGCATAGAAAGCAGTCATGACCTGATGAATAGCGCGTTTGGCAGCTATGGCGAGATGAATAAAAGCTGGAGTGGTGATGATGTAAAAGGCTTTGCAAAAATATTCGGTAACCAGGTGGGTATATATCATTCAGTAAACAAAGGCAAAACAGCAGTTGCAGATGAGCAGCAGTAAAAAGATCAAGGCGGGTATTGTTGGTGGCGCAGGATATACGGGCGGGGAAATGATCAGAATATTGCTGAATCACCCGAGTGTGGATATTGCTTTTGTGCATAGCAGGAGCAATGCGGGTGAGCCTGTGAGCAAGGTACATGGTGACTTAGTTGGAGATACTGACCTTACATTTTCGTCCATAGTAAATGATAATGTTGATGCGCTATTTTTATGTGTCGGACATGGAGAGGCGAAAAAATTTCTTGAAGAAAATAAAATAAAAGACGCGGTAACGGTGATTGACCTTTCGCAGGATTTCCGGTTGCAGAAAGATGCTCAACAGGGAAGCAGGACTTTTGTATATGGTTTGCCGGAGTATAACCGGGAACAAATACAAGGTGCTGAAAATATAGCCAATCCGGGATGTTTTGCGACGGCTATACAGTTAGGGATATTGCCATTGGCAAAAGCCGGCATACTGCAGGAAGTGCATACTACAGGTATTACAGGTTCTACGGGTGCGGGGCAGAAACTGGCCGCAACTTCGCACTTTTCGTGGCGTGCTAATAATATAGAGGCTTATAAATCGCTGGCACACCAGCATATGAATGAGATCATGCAGACTATAGGCAGTTTGCAGGCAGACCATAAAGCTTTGAATTTTATTCCGTGGCGGGGAGATTTTACGAGGGGTATTTATGTGACGTCGCATACAAAATGTAACCTTTCATTGCAGGAGGCATATGAGTTGTATAAAGCTTATTATGCCGGGCATGCCTTCACGCATATAAGCACAGAAATGATCAACATGAAGCAGGTGGTGAACACGAATAAATGCCTCATTCATTTGGAGAAGGTGGGTGATAACCTGGTCATACATTCCTGTATAGACAATCTCCTGAAAGGCGCATCCGGCCAAGCTGTGCAGAATATGAACATCATGTTCGGGCTGCCGGAGCATGAAGGATTGAAGCTTAAAGCAAATTCATTTTAAAATATTTCTGAACGATGGATCTATTTGATGTTTACCCTATTAATGATATTACTATTGTAAAAGGCAATGGGTCGTATATATGGGATGATGCCGGAAACAAATACCTGGACTTCTACGGAGGACATGCTGTAATATCTATAGGGCATACGCATCCATATTATGTGGCGCGCATTACAGACCAGTTGCATAAGATAGGGTTTTATTCCAATTCTATTAAAATACCATCACAACAGGAACTGGCTGAAAAGCTAGGCCGGATGTGTGGAAAGGAAGATTACGAGTTGTTCCTTTGTAATTCCGGAGCAGAAGCGAATGAAAATGCCATGAAACTTGCTTCATTCCATACCGGAAGGAAAAAGATCGTTGCTTTTTCGAAAGCGTTTCATGGAAGGACTTCCCTTGCTGTAGCCGCTACGGATAATCCGCAGATAGTTGCCCCGGTAAATGAAACAGATAATGTAAAATTTCTTCCTTTTAATGATGAGGTAACATTGCGGGACTACTTTGCGGCGCATGGGGAAGAAGTGGCGGCTGTTATTGTAGAAGGTATACAAGGGGTTGGGGGGATAAATGTGGCTACGCCTGCTTTTTTGCAAGCCATAAGGATATTGTGTGATGAGCATAACGCGGTGTACATAGCAGACAGCGTGCAGTGTGGTTACGGCAGGTCGGGAAAATTTTTCTCGCATGATTATGCGGGTGTGAACGCAGATATTTATACCATGGCAAAGGGTATGGGTAACGGGTTCCCGATTGGGGGTATTATTATTGCGCCGCATATCAAGCCAAAGTACTCTATGCTGGGCACTACCTTTGGTGGCAATCATCTTGCGTGCGCAGCCGCGCTGGCTGTGCTTGAGGTAATGGAAGATGAAGCGCTGATAGCACATGCGCTAAGCATGGGCAATTATATACAGGAGAAATTGAACGAAATAAAACAATTGAAAAATGTGCGGGGCAGGGGGTTGATGATAGGTTTTGATGTGCCGGATGAGTATAAGAACCTCAAAAAAAACCTGCTTGTAAACCAACGGATATTTACAGGTGAAGCAAAGCCCAACGTTATCAGGTTGTTGCCGGCCTTAAATATACAGTATGCCGATGCAGATATACTTATAAAGGCTATCGTGGATGAGATAGCGAATTATCATTAGTACATTTTAATAACTACAGGAAAATGAACCAGTTTATCTCCGTTAATGATGTGCAAGATATAGATGCTCTTGTGCAGAAAGCAATCGGTTACAGGTCTGCTCCGTTTAAAGACAGGTTGCTAGGAGCGGATAAAAGGGTAGGGTTGTTGTTTTTGAACCCAAGCATGCGTACCCGGTTAAGTACGGATATTGCTATCCGAAACCTGGGTATGGAGGGGATATTGTTTAATATGGATAAAGAGGGGTGGAGGCTGGAATTTGAAGAAGGTGCGGTAATGAGCGGAGATACGGTAGAACATATCAAGGACGCAGCGCCAATTCTTGGGAATTATTTCGATATACTTTGTATTCGCACTTTTCCATCGCTGATCAATAAAGAAGATGATTACAACGAATTGCTCCTCAGCCAGCTCATTAAGTATTGCGGTATTCCAGTGGTGAGCCTCGAAAGCGCTACGCTGCACCCGTTGCAGAGCCTGGCGGACGTGATCAGCATCACTGAATTGTATGACAAGACGCGCCGGCCCAAAATTGTACTGACGTGGGCTCCGCATATTAAACCTATACCGCAATGTGTTGCCAACTCTTTTTCACAATGGATAAACAGGTGGGGTAAGGCTGACTTTGTGATCACGCACCCCGAAGATTATGAACTGGATGAAAAATTCACAAAGGGAGCGCAGATAGAGCATGACCAGTATAAGGCGCTGGAGGGTGCAGATTTTGTGTATGTGAAGAACTGGAGTTCCTACAGTGACTACGGTAAGGTGCTGAATAACGACAGCAACTGGATGCTCACACAAAAGCATCTGACCTATACGAACAATGCAAAAGTAATGCATTGCCTGCCTGTGCGGCGCAATGTGGAGCTAAGTGATGAAGTGCTGGACAGCCCGAACAGCATTGTGAGCATACAGGCTGCAAACCGTGTATGGGCTGCGCAGGCGGTACTTGCTGAAATCTTAACCACCCAATCGAACTAAAATGCGGCTAACGGTAATAAAGGTAGGCGGCAACATCATAGATGATAGCGCAAAATTGTCTGCTTTTCTGAAAGAGTTTGTTTTATTGGATGGCGTGAAGATACTCGTGCATGGCGGTGGAAAGATAGCAACTGAGATCGGTAAAAAATTAGGCATTGAACCGTCTTATGTGAATGGCAGACGAATTACAGACCGTGAAACGCTAGACTTGGTAACTATGGTTTACGGCGGCCTCATCAATAAAAATATAGTTGCTGAACTACAGTCTTTGAACTGCAATGCAATAGGCCTGACGGGCGCTGATGGAGGTATACTACCAGCCATGAAACGCCCGGTAAAAGATATTGATTATGGTTTTGTAGGTGACATAAATAGTGACAGCGTAAATAAAAATGTACTTACTCATTTCCTTAAAATGGGTTTGATACCGGTGATAGCGCCACTTAGCTACAGTACCGACGGGTATATGCTGAATACGAATGCAGATACGATAGCACAGGAAATTGCTAAAGCGTTGTCGCATGAATGGGATGTGCAACTGATCTACTGTTTTGAGAAGAAGGGGGTATTGGTTGACCCGGATAATGATAATACGGTCATTGCGAATATTACCGCTAAAGGATTTGAAGAGCTGAAAGAAAATGGCATTGTGTCCGGCGGGATGATACCCAAGCTTGAAAATGCACTTGAGGCCATAAACAGCGGCGTAAAAAAAGTAATTATAGGACATGCTGACGACCTGACTGCGCTCTATGCGGAAAATGCAGGTACGTGTATTCTATGAGCGAACAATTAACCGATACATTATACTCTGAGGCCGTAATGCTGCTGAAACAGCTTATAGCCATACCTTCTTTAAGTGGTGATGAGGATGGTACCTGCGTGGAGATCGAACTTTTTTTGTCAGAGAAGGGTGTAACCACTAAACGTTTTTTGAACAACGTTTGGGCTGTGAATAAGTATTATGATGCTACCAAGCCTACCATTCTACTCAACTCACATCACGATACAGTAAAGGCAAATAAAAGTTATACTAACGATCCGCATGAAGCGATAGAAGTGGGTGGTAAACTCTATGGCCTTGGGAGCAATGATGCCGGCGGATGTCTCGTGTCGTTGATCGCTGCTTTCCTTTATTTCTATGAGCGGAGAGACTTAAAATACAACCTGGTATTAGCAGCAAGCGCGGAGGAAGAAAACTCCGGGAAAAATGGCATAGAGGCGCTGCTTCCGAAACTTGGTAAAATAGATTTTGCGATAGTAGGGGAGCCTACCCAAATGAATATGGCAGTTGCTGAGAAAGGCTTGCTGGTATTGGATTGTGTGGCGCATGGTAAGGCAGGGCATGCCGCCAGGAGTGAAGGAGAGAACGCAATTTACAAAGCCATGAAAGATATTGAATGGTTCAGTAAATACCAATTTCCGAAAGTATCTGAATTGTTAGGGCCAGTCAGTATGAACGTTACTATTATCAATGCCGGAACGCAGCATAATGTTGTGCCGGACCATTGTAATTTTACGATAGATTGTCGTATCAACGAATGTTATAAACACGAGGAAGTATTGGAGGTGATAAGGCAAAACGTTGCAAGCGGGGTGGTGCCACGGAGTATGCGGTTGCGGTCAAGCTCTATTTTGTTGGACCATCCTATTGTAACTGCCGGGGTAAAGCATGGAAGAAAATATTTTGGTTCGCCAACCATGTCAGATAAAGCATTAATGCCCTTCCCTGCATTGAAGATGGGACCGGGTGACTCTGCAAGGAGCCATATAGCTGATGAATTTATTTACCTTAGCGATATCCGGGAAGGGATAAACATTTATATTCAATTACTAAACGAGCTGCTATGAGGCTTTGGGAAAAAGATAATACGGAAATATCTGATCTTATCAGCGAGTTTACCGTTGGGCGCGACAAGGAGTTTGACCTGTTGCTGGCAAAGTATGATGTACAGGGTTCGATAGCACATGTTACTATGCTGGGTAAAGTTGGTTTGGTGTCAGCAGATGAATGCAAATCTTTGGTAGCAGAACTGGAGCATATACTCAGCGATATTGAGCAGGGGAATTTTATTTTAAGAGATGATGTTGAGGATATTCATTCACAAATAGAATTGATGCTTACGGAGCGCCTGGGCGAAAGTGGTAAAAAAATACATAGCGGCCGGAGCCGGAACGACCAGGTGGCAGTGGATATAAAGCTTTTCCTGCGTGCGGAAACATTAGCTATAAAGGACTGTGTAGTGCAGTTGTTTAATCAATTGCTTGCGCTTAGTGATGAGCATAAGGATAAACTTCTGCCGGGATATACACACTTGCAGTTAGCTATGCCGTCCTCATTTGGATTATGGTTTGGAGCATATGCTGAGAGCTTGGTGGACGATATGAATTTGCTGGTAGCAGCTTATGAAATGTCTAATAAAAACCCACTTGGCAGTGGGGCAGGATATGGCTCGTCATTTCCGTTAGACCGTGAGCTCACGACAAAGCTGTTGCATTTTAATGCGCTTCATTACAACAGCGTATATGCGCAAATGAGCCGGGGCAAGACAGAGCGGTTTGTAGCTATGGCTATGAGCAGCATAGCAGCCACGCTTTCACGCTTTAGTATGGACGTGTGCCTGTATATGAACCAGAATTTTGACTTCATTACATTTCCCGCTGAGCTGACTACTGGTAGCAGCATTATGCCGCACAAAAAGAACCCGGATGTTTTTGAACTAATCAGGGGAAAGTGTAACAGGATACAATCTGTGCCTAACGAACTGGCGTTATTGATAACAAACCTGCCATCCGGTTACCATCGCGATGTTCAGCTTACTAAAGAAATATTGTTCCCGGCGATAGCAGACTTGAAAGCGTGCCTGCAAATAGCCTGCATGATGCTACGGCAAATTGTTGTAAAAGACAATATTCTTGATGATGAAAAGTATAAGAATCTCTTTACAGTAGAGCGTGTGAATGAGCTGGTCAATAACGGTACGCCATTCCGTGACGCTTACAAACAAGTGGGCAACGAAGTAGAAAACGGGACATTTAATTACACATCAATGTTGAAGCACTCGCATGAAGGCAGCATCGGCAACTTGTGTAATGCTGAGATCAAAAAAATGATGGAAATCGTACTCCATAAAATCATGCAATAACTTTCATTTCTTATACCTTGACATTATCCATTCGCCGCTAATATTTAGTTCTCTCCGGAGCATCAATGGTGCAACTTTGCCACCTTTCCGACACTTTTTTCATTTTCATATAGCCTATTTTATCAAGACAATAATTTCTTATCCATTTGTTAATGGTTAACTAATGTCTTATTAATACAAGCGGATTATACAGCGGGCTTTATGCTGTGAAAAAATAACTCCTTATAAATGCTTGTTGTTTATGTGATTCTATAGATTCGCTTTATTAATCCCTTTTGCTCTGAAAACGAGATTATTACGTCATTTTAAAATAATTTTTTATTCAATTTGTTTGTTAATGTTATTTACAATTCATTAACTAATGCCACTAATATGGTTTTAATAAAAAAATATATTTGTTAACAAATAGTTTCATTATGAAATGTTAACAGCTTGTTTATATATTTGCGTTGCAATATAATCGTTAACCAAATTTTAACAATCGCGATGAAAATGTAAAGTAGTAAACAAACAATAATCAGCCAAAAAAAATAACACACAAATGAAACAGCAATTACATCAGCCAACGGTATCCCTGGTAAAATTATCGGGAATTCCACTTTTAAAAACAGTGACAAGGTCACTGTTTTTATTTGCTCCTATTTTGTTCATTGCCCAGACTTCGGCATTGGCAAAACACTTTATCCCTGGTTTTCCTCATCTGTATAGTCGTATCCATCTCCACTACAATGCCCGCCAACTTTCGATCCTGTATAGATGGTGCATGAGCCACCACTGTATGCCGACGAAGAAACCGTGCATTGGCCAAGAATCAGGTAGTGCCCACTTGCCGGAACTGTTACCGTATATTGATATGCCGGGCCGCCACCAATGTTCACATATGTCGCAGGGCTGACATATACGTTACTTTCAAGGCCTGTAGAACTACCCCATGTTGAGCAATAGTGGCTTTGACTATAATCCCTTGCACCGCATGTAGTCCTGTCATAGACCTTAATGCTATTACATGCAAGAGCAGTTTTAGTCGTTGTGGGGTGGTAGCCGCTACCTGTTGAATACAAATAGGAATATATAGTTGTTGTAGAACTTGGCGTTACTGTAACTGCCGTAGATGTTGTGGCACTACAACTGCTATACGCTGATACGGTAAGTGTTACCGTGTATGCAGTAGAACTGCACAATGACGCAATATTAACAGTCGATCCGGTTGACGAACCTGAAATACTTGCACCAGTTCCGGCAACTGACCAGCTATAAGTGCTCATGCCCGAAGGGCCTGTATAAGTATTTGTTGTTCCGCCCAATGTTGTCGAGCTGCCTGTTATGGTACTGGTCACCACTACCGGCTGAGTAATTGTAAATGTTGTTGTTGCTGTGCAGGTATGCGCATCAGTTACCGTTACTGTGTAGGTACCGGCCGCCTTAGATGTTATACTTGATGTGGTAGCCCCTGTATTCCATAAATAAGTGTAGGTTGAAGTTCCCCCACTTACACTTGCTGTGACACTGCCATTGCTCTGGCCATTGCATGCAACATTTGTCACTGTTCCGGTTACTGCAAGTGCACTGCTTGGTTGCGTCACACTTGCGCTTGTAGTCGCAGTACAACCATTCGCATCCGTAACTGTATAGCTATATGTACCTGCGCTCTTACTGCTAAAAGTTCCTGTACCTGAATAGTTAGGTGTGCCACCGGTTGCTGACACCACTACTGCGCCTGTACTGCCTCCGTTACAAAGTACATTAGTCACTGTATTTGATGCAGAAAGTGCCGATGATGGTTGCGTAACTGTAGCTGATGTTGTTGCGGTGCAACCATTAGCGTCTGTAACCGTATAATTATAAGTACCTGCACTCTTGCCACTAAAGGTTCCTGTACCTGAGTAGTTAGCTGTGCCGCCTGTCGCCGATACCACTACTGCACCTGTGCTACCGCCATTGCATAATACATTGGTAACTGAATTTGATGCGGATACCGCTGTTGACGGCTGAGTAACTGTAGCTGATGTAGTTGCCGTACAACCATTGGCATCTGTAACCGTGTAGTTGTATGTACCTGCCGCAAGGCCGGTAGTTGCAGCGCCACTTACTGTGTATGCGCCTGTTCCACCTGAACCTGTTACTGTTACAGATCCCGTACTATTCCCATGACACAATACATTGGTAACTGAATTTGATGCGGATACCGCTGTTGATGGCTGAGTAACTGTAGCTGATGTAGTTGCCGTACAACCATTGGCATCTGTAACCGTGTAGTTGTATGTACCTGCCGCAAGGCCGGTAGTTGCAGCGCCACTTACTGTGTATGCGCCTGTTCCACCTGAACCTGTTACTGTTACAGATCCCGTACTATTCCCATGGCACAATACATTGGTAACTGAATTTGATGCGGATACCGCTGTTGATGGCTGGGTAACTGTAGCAGATGTTGTAGCAGTGCAACCATTTGCGTCTGTTACCGTATAATTATAAGTTCCCGCTGCGAGACCTGTAGTAGCGGCGCCACTTACTGTGTATGCACCTGTTCCGCCTGAACCTGTTACACTTACAGCACCTGTGCTGTTCCCATTACACAATACATTAGTAACTGAAGTTGACGCTGACACTGGCGTTGATGGCTGTGTAACAGTTGCTGATGTATTTGCAGTGCAACCATTAGCGTCTGTAACTGTATAATTGTAAGTACCCGCTGCGAGGCCTGTAGTAGCGGCGCCACTTACTGTGTATGCACCTGTTCCGCCTGAACCTGTTACACTTACAGCACCTGTGCTGTTCCCATTACACAATACATTAGTAACTGAAGTTGAAGCAGACACCGGTGTTGATGGCTGTGTAACTGTAGCTGATGTTGTAGCAGTGCAACCATTAGCGTCTGTTACCGTATAATTATAAGTTCCTGCTGCGAGACCTGTGGTAGCAGCGCCGCTTACAGAGTATGCACCTGTTCCGCCTGACCCTGTAACTGTTACAGCACCTGTGCTGTTCCCATTACACAATACATTAGTAACTGAAGTTGAAGCAGACACCGGTGTTGATGGCTGTGTAACTGTAGCTGATGTTGTAGCAGTGCAACCATTAGCGTCTGTTACCGTATAATTATAAGTTCCTGCTGCGAGACCTGTGGTAGCAGCGCCGCTTACAGAGTATGCACCTGTTCCGCCTGACCCTGTAACTGTTACAGCACCTGTGCTGTTCCCATTACACAATACATTAGTAACTGAAGTTGAAGCAGACACCGGTGTTGATGGCTGTGTAACTGTAGCTGATGTTGTAGCAGTACAACCATTAGCATCCGTTACTGTATAATTGTAAGTACCTGCAGGAAGGCCTGTGGTGGCCGCGCCGCTTACTGTGTATGGATCCGCGCCTCCCGAACCTGTAACAGTTACGGCACCTGTGCTTTGACTATTACATAATACGTTAGTTACCGCCGCTGATGCTGTTGGCACTGAATTTACTGTTGCGGTCACTGCAGTTCTTGATGATGACACGCAGGTAGCATCCGTTGCATCTACATAGTAGGTTGTAGTTGAAGAAATATTTGGTGAATACGAGTTTCCGGATTGTATTGAGGTACCACCGCTACTTGTAGTATACCAGTTGATAGTACCGGCACTCGCAGCTGCTCCAAGAGACACTGTACCTGACCCACAAGTAGCGCCATTAGTTGTTGATGTTATTGTTGGATTAGTACAATTTGGCGCGAATGTAGCAGTTACCGAATGTGGTCCGTTCACATCATGAAGAATAAACGGAGGTACATTGCCAATGCTCACACCGTCGATAAATACGTCAACAATGTGATAGCCTGGGGCAGGAGTAACTGTATATGTTTGGTCAACACCCGAACAAATATCAATAGTAGTTGGGGCGATGCTCCCGTTAACGGGCTGAGATACAGACACAGAATATTGTGGTAATATCGTTACGGTCACATTAGCTGTGTTGGTACAATTGCCTACATGGCCAGTGACAATATATGTTGTGGTCGAACTTGGACTTGCAGTTACCTCTGACCCTGAAGCAGGTGTCAAACCGGTTGATGGGTTCCAGTCATAAGTACTGCAGCCTGACGCAGTCAGGGTCATTGATGTACCGCTGCAAATAGAAGAATTGCCGGTCACACTTACATTCGCTGTATTAGTGGTCACCGAAACAGTTGATGTGGTTCCTGAACCCATGCACCCATGTGAATCAGTAACCGTAACGCTATATGCACCTGCAGCTGAAGTGTTCACATTATCCAAATTGGGATTCTCATCAGTCCCTGCAAAACCGTTAGGGCCCATCCATGTGTATGACACATCGCCGGAACCACCACTGCTGAATCCAGAAGTCAATGAAAGCGGATTGCCTATGCAAACAGGATTAGGAGTGGCTACTACCTCGAGAGTTGGATTAGTATATACCGACACTAATGAACTCCCGGATGCAGTGCAACCAGTAGCATCTGTAACGATTACATTATAAAAACCACCATCGTCGACCGTCAGCGCCGGCGTAGTTGTGGTGGATGTAGTTACTGTTGCTGTAAAATCATTTGGATCAGGTCCTGTCCATGAATAGGAGTAAGGAGCCGTA
>Ga0206806_1130_pt1 | contig 14553 bp, 7 predicted proteins | sample Alteio_BWOrgCont_60_FD_152911 | JGI IMG/M metagenome (GOLD analysis project Ga0206806, IMG submission 152911) | Enriched cells from forest soil in Barre Woods Harvard Forest LTER site, Petersham, Massachusetts, United States -... | ecosystem: Environmental > Terrestrial > Soil > Temperate forest > O... | reverse complement strand
TTTTTATCAGCAGTATTCGGCTGGAAGTGTAGTATACTATTATGCAGCAGACAGTATGGTTATGTTCGGTGGGAGCGATGACATTCATGGCGATGAAAACATGTGTTTAATGACACCCTAGCTTTCCTGTAAATAAAATCATAGTATCTTCATGCCAGCATAATAACGGAGCTGCATCGGCTTCTCCGAAATTTTACAATAAAAAGTTTATTTTTAAAATATGTTTTCTACAGAACTTTTTGCAGGACAAGATAGCAGCGCAAATAATTTTTTTCTGATGGCCGGGCCATGTGTAGTAGAAGGTGAAAAAGTAGTGATGGATACTGCTGAAAAAATAGTGGCGATATGTGAGCGGCTGAAAGTGCCATTGGTCTTCAAAGCATCCTATCGCAAAGCAAACAGGAGCCGGCTGGACAGTTTTTCAGGAATAGGGGATATACCTGCGTTAAAGATACTGAGCAAGGTAAAAGAGGCATTTGGGGTGCCCCTGGTAACCGACATTCACGCGGCAGATGAGGCAGAGATGGCTAGCGAATATGTGGATGTATTGCAAATACCCGCCTTCCTGTGCCGGCAAACAGATATACTTATAGCCGCTGCAAATACAGGTAAGTATGTAAATGTAAAAAAAGGGCAATTCCTCTCTCCTGAATCTATGCGCTTTGCTGTCGATAAGATACAGCAGAGCGGTAATGAGAAAGTGATACTTACTGACAGGGGCACTATGTTTGGGTATCATGACCTGGTAGTGGATTACCGGGCCATACCTATCATGCAGCAGATGAATGTACCGGTTGTACTTGATTGTACACACTCGCTGCAGCAACCTAACCAGGCAAGCGGAGTAACCGGGGGAAACCCTCAAATGATAGAAACAATAGCCCGGGCGGGTATAGCTGTGGGTGCTGATGGCCTTTTTATAGAAACACACCCTGACCCAGCACATGCAAAATCGGATGGGGCCAATATGCTGAACCTGGCATTGCTGGAACCACTGCTGGAAAGGTTGGTGCAACTGAGGCAGGTGGTGAATAAATGGTAGTATGGTACCCTTTGCGTGCACACCTTATTTATATTATGTTTGTCCTACTAATTAATCATTATGCATTATACTAAGAAAGTTTGCCTGTTAATGGCATGCACTACTATTGTTTCTATACAATTATTCGCGCAAAAAAAGCAGTTTACAATCGCGGAAGCCACTAATGGAATGAGTACCACACTGGCACCCAAAAGCATAAAAAATGCCTGCTGGCAACCGGGTACTGATAAACTATGGCAGTCTGAGAAGAAAAATAATGAAGACGTATGGACCGTAACTAGCTTTTCAGCAGATGGTACTACAGTATCTAATATAGACCAGGGCACTTACCCTGAAAAGGTAACCGCAATACCTGCTATAAAATGGCTGGACAAAGATGATGCATGGTTCCTGAATGGTAAGGATGTGTTGCTGGGTGCTTATGCTGCGCATAAATTTAACTGGAGTGTGCTGGCTACAATGCCAGAAAATGCAGACCATGTAACTATAGACAAGAGTAAAAAAATAGCTTATACCGTAGACAATAATTTATGGCTGTGGGACAAAGAGCAGGGTAGTGTGGCTGTAACAAAGGAAGCCAATAAAGATGTGGTATGCGGGCAGTCGGTACACAGGGATGAATTTGGTATTGATAAGGGCATATTCTTTTCGCCGAAGGGTAATTACCTTGCTTATTACCGGATGGACCAGAGCATGGTAAAGGATTACCCCATCATAAAATGGGACGCCACACCTGCTACTGTAGACCTGATAAAGTACCCAATGGCGGGTGGCACATCGCACGAAGTAACACTGAATGTTTATAACCCTGCTACAGGAAAGACGGTGACAATGCAAACCGGGGAGAAAAACAAAGACCATTACCTGACATGTGTGACCTGGAGCCCTGATGAGAAGTATATCTACATAGCAATACTGAACCGTGGACAAAATCATCTGTGGCTGAATAAGTATGACGCAAAGACCGGTGAGAAAATAAAAACGCTATTTGAAGAGACCGATGCAAAGTATGTGCATCCTACACATGCATTGACGTTCATTCCCGGAGAAAACGATGAATTTATTTGGTGGAGTGAGCGTGACGGATATGAACATCTGTACCTCTATAATACCAACGGTAAACTGGTTCGCCAGCTCACAAAGGGTAAATGGGTAGTAAATGATATAGCTGGCATCACCACCTGGGGAAAAAAGGTAATTATCACCGCAGCTAAGGAGTCGCCACTGGAAAAACACATCTATTCTGTAGCATTGGAGAACGGGAGGATGGAGCGCATAGATAAAGGTGCAGGTATGCACAGCGCGGTATGCAGTGAGGATGGCAAGTATGTACTGGATGTATATAGTGGTGCCGGTATCCCTAAAAACACTTATGTACGGGCTACTGATGGCTCCTACTCGGAAGAACTGGTAAAATCACCAGACCCGCTGGCAGACTATGACCGGCCACAAATAAAGAATGTGACTATAACTGCTGCCGATGGCTTGACCCCGCTTTACGGCAAGCTGATTCTGCCAACGAATTTTGACAGCACTAAGAAATACCCGGTGATAGTATACCTGTACAATGGCCCCAACGTACAGTTGATACATAACTCTTTCCCTGAAAGCGGTAACCTATGGTATGAGTATATGGCTCAGCATGGGTATATCGTATTTACCATGGATGGCCGCGGTAGCTGGAACCGAGGAATAGCTTTTGAGCAGGCTACCTTTCATAAATTAGGAGATGCAGAAATGGACGACCAAATGAAAGGGGTAGACTATTTAAGATCACTGCGATATGTTGATGCCAACAGGATGGGTGTGCATGGCTGGAGCTATGGTGGATTTATGACAACATCCCTGATGCTGAAACATCCCGGTATTTTTAAATGCGCAGTGGCCGGTGGCCCGGTGATGGACTGGAAAATGTATGAGGTCATGTATACAGAGCGTTATATGGGCACTCCGCAGAATAATGCTGCGGGCTATGAAAATGCCGATCTGCTAGATAAAACTAAGAACCTTCAGGGGAAGTTACTCCTAATACATGGCACACAGGATAATACAGTGGTATGGCAGCATAGTATTGACTTTATTAAAAAATGTGTGGATGAGAATGTACAGGTAGATTATTTTGTGTATCCAGGCTATGAACACAATGTAAGAGGCAAGGATAGAGTACACCTGATGCAGAAGGTGAGTAGTTATTTTGATGACTACCTGAAGTAATATAATGTATAAAGGCTGCCAATCGGCAGCCTTTATACTATTCAAATAATTACCAACAATTATTTTGTTCCCGCTTTTTCAAAGCTATCTATTTTCATATCTGTGCTGATGCCATCTTTTGGGTCTTCAACATTGTTGCGAGTGTCTTTTGTAATTACCAGCGTAGCTTTCCTGACACCGCAATCCGCTCCGAGGACATTTATCAGCATGGCACCTGTCCTGATGGCTGCAGCCTGATATTGTGCAGGAGAAGACGGGTAGAATTTTGCATCGCCAATCACTAATTTTATATTATAATCCTCATCCTGTATAGTATGCAACGTTACTGCAGTTGGAAATATCTTAGGGAGGCTGTCTTCGATCGCATTTTTCTGATCGATTGTCATTTGTTTAGGCTCTTTCATTGCATTGCAACTTGCTAACATAACGGCTATGATCGTTGTTGCTACAGGGATGAATACTTTTCTCATAAAAAATATTGTTTTCCAAATGTATGAACTTTAATATATTATTTTATGCCCAGTACATCTTTCATAGAAAAAACTCCTTTTTTTCCGGATATATACTCAGCGGCGAGTACAGCCCCAAGGGCAAAGCCGTCGCGGTTGTGTGCAGTATGTATGATCTCTATGTCATCAATAGGAGAGGAATAGGTTATTTTGTGTGTGCCGGGTAGGTTTTCCTCTCTATGGGCCAGAACAGGTATTGCATCGGCATTATTTAAATCGTTCAACTTCCATTCGTTTTTTCTTTTCAGGTTTTACAGGATCTGCTCAGCAAGGGTAATTGCTGTGCCGCTTGGCGCGTCTTTTTTTGCGGTATGGTGTGTTTCTTCGATGGTCACATTATACTCCGGATGAGTATCCATCAGCGATGCCAATAGTTTATTGACCTCAAAAAATATATTCACACCGATACTGAAATTAGAGGCATGAAGGAATGCTACATTATTTGATCTTGCAGCTGCATATGCGGTTGGTAGGTCTTCATTCCATCCTGTGGTGCCGCTGACAACACTTATGCCTGAAGACAGGCATTGCAGTATATTATCCTTTCCTGATGAGGGATGTGTGAATTCTATGGCTATATCTGCCTGGCGTAAATGGGCTGCATCCAATTCATGCCTGTTGGCGGAGGTGATACGCAATACAATATTATGGCCACGTTTTATGGCTACCTGTTCTATGGCATGGCCCATTTTGCCATAACCGATCAATGCAATGTTCATTATAAGTCAAAATTAAAAAGTAAAAATTTAAAAGCGATAGTAGGGGATGATTTTGAAAATAAATTATTCCAGATTAGTTTCTATAGTGCTTATATTTTTTGCTGCTATCCAACTACTGCTCCATGCATGCTGAAAGTTATAACCGCCAGTAATTCCGTCTGCATCCAATATCTCGCCGGCAAAATACAAACCGGGTACTATACGGCTTTGTAATGTTTGTGGATCGATCTCAGACAAGGTCACCCCGCCGCAAGTAACAAATTCTTCCTTAAAGGTTGTCTTTCCTTTTACTGAATATATATCCCGGATCAAATGCTCTATTAGTTTGTTTTGTGCAGCGGCAGGCAGGTCTCCCCACCGGGTACTATCACCGATGCCGCATTGCTTTAGCATGTACTCCCAAAGTCTTCGTGGCAAATTAAAAGGGTTTTTATTTTGTACCATTTGCTTTCCGGAATCCTTTCTTAGTTGTGTCAATTCATCCTTCAGGTCGATATCAGTTTTGTCATTCAGCCAGTTTACCACTACCTGGAATTCATAATTCCTGGTTGCCAATTCTCTTGCGGCGAGTGCCGATGTTTTTAATACGGCCGGGCCACTCATGCCCCAATGAGTTATTAGCAGCGCACCATTCTGGCTGATCTTAGTGCCAGCTATCTTAATAGTAGCGTCAGGTACACTTAACCCCATTAATTCTGTAATGGGATGCTTTGGGATATTAAATGTGAATAAGGATGGTACTGGCGCTTGTATCGTATGCCCCAACGCTTCTATCCATTTGTACTGCTCTGATTTCGGGAAACCGCCGGTAGCTATCAGTATTCTATCAGCGGAAACAACTGATGTGTCAGCAAAATGAATGATAAATTGTTCTTTCGTTTTTTCTATTCTTTCTACCGATTTATGATAATAAACCTGTACTTTATTACGCATCATCTCCTGCCAAATTCCATCTATGATGGTCTGGGAGTCATCTGTGACCGGGAACATGCGCCCATCAGGCTCTGTTTTCAGTTTTACATTTTTTCCAGTAAACCAATCTATTGTTTGTTGTGGCCCAAACTGGTATAATGATTTTTTTAAGAGCTGCTTGCCTCGTGGGTAACGGGTAATTAGCTCTGGTATATCGAAACATTCATGTGTTACATTACATCGCCCCCCACCGGATACTTTCACTTTCTGCAGTACTTTTCCCGTCCTTTCATAAACAGCTACGTCTATACCGGGGCGGTATGCAATATTGGCTGCGGCAAAACATCCTGCGGCACCTGCTCCGATGATGGCTATTTTCATGTTAAGTCTTAAGTCAAAAGTAGAAAGTAGAAAGCTGTGACGACATTTTAATTTTTTTGTAGTAAATCCAAATACTTATGAAAGCACGGTTATTTTTTATATAAATCTATCCTTTCACCTGTGCTTCTACCACAGATAATGCTATTATATTTACGATCTGCCGAACGGTACTACCCAACTGCAAGACATATACTGGTTTTTGCAACCCTAGCAATATGGGGCCAACGGCTTCTGCTCCGCCTACTTCCTGCAACAGGTGGTAAGCGATATTACCCGCTGCAAGGTTTGGGAATATCAACACATTGGGAGATTCGTTTACAAGGTCTGAAAAAGGGTAATTTTCTTTCAGTAATTCCTTATTGAATGCTACCCCCGCCTGTACTTCGCCATCTATCACCAGGTCGGGCCGCAATTGCTTTACTCTTGCAACTGCATTGCGCACTGTTGTTGCCTCAGGAGAAATGCTGCTGCCAAAATTGGAATAAGACAGCATGGCTATCCTTGGTTTTATATTGAAGTTGTTTACCACATTGGCAGTGAGCAGTGTTATATCTACCAGTTCTTCTTCAGTGGGATTAAAATTCAGGGTCGTATCTGCAAAAAACAAGGGGCCTTTTTTAGTAAGCATGATGTACATGCCCGCTACCCGTTTCACACCATCCTGTATGCCGATTATTTCCAAAGCAGGACGTATGGTATCGGGGTATTTCCGGGTAAGGCCCGATACTAATGCATCAGCCTCGCCACTATTCACCATCATACAACCATAATAAGTACGGTCGCGCATAGCTTTTTTGGCCTCATATAAGTTATAACCACGGCGTTGGCGCTTCTCAAAAAATGCTTCGCCATATTCGCAGCGTTTATTTTCGGTATCGTCGCTTAAAGGATCTATTATCTCAACGCCATCAAGGTGCAGATTATTTTCCGCAACCATTGACATTATCTTTTCTTTACTTCCTAATAATATAGGAATGGCAATACCTTCATCACGGGCTATTTGTGCGGCTTTGAGAATTTTTATATTCTCTGCTTCGGCAAAAACGACCTTTTTAGGGCTCTGTTTAGCCTTGTTGACGATATACCTCATGATCATATCGTCTGAGCCGAGACGCTTGTATAGCTCTGATTCATAGGCATTCCAGTCAGTGATAGGTTTGCGTGCTACACCGCTATCCATTGCTGCCTTTGCTACGGCTGTAGACACATGTACCAACAGGCGGGGGTCCATAGGCTTGGGAATAATATAGGTTGGCCCATAATTCAGGCTTACATCATTGTAGGCGACATTCACAATATCCGGTACGGGCTCCTTGGCCAGAGCAGCAAGTGCTTTTACTGCGGCAAGCTTCATCGCTTCATTAATACTCCCGGCGCGCACGTCGAGTGCCCCTCTGAAAATATAAGGGAAGCCGAGTACATTATTCACCTGGTTTGGATAATCACTGCGGCCGGTGGCCATGACTACGTCAGGCCTTGCGGCAATAGCATCATCATACGTAATTTCAGGATTTGGGTTAGCCAGCGCAAAGACAATAGGTTTTGCAGCCATACTTTTTACCATGTCCTGTGACACTATATTTCCTTTTGAAAGCCCTATAAACACGTCTGCCCCTACCATAGCCTCATGGAGGTCGACGGGAGCCATATCTTGCGCAAACTGAATTTTATGCTCATCAAGGTCTGTGCGACTTTGTACTATCAGGCCCTTGCTGTCATACATGAACATGTTTTTTACACTGGCACCCAATGCAATATATATTTTGCAGCAGGAGATAGCTGAGGCACCTGCACCGCTGATCACTATTTTCACATCCGCCAGCTTCTTACCTACTATATCAATGGCATTCAGCAGTGCTGCACCGCTGATGATAGCCGTGCCATGCTGGTCGTCGTGCATGATGGGTATGGAGAGCTCTTTTTTCAGTCTTGTTTCAATTTCAAAACATTCCGGAGCCTTTATGTCCTCCAGGTTTATACCTCCGAAAGTTGGTTCCAATGCCTTTACTACCTGTACAAACTCATCTATATTTTTGGTATTCAGCTCTATATCAAATACATCTATATCGGCATATATCTTGAATAACAGACCTTTACCTTCCATAACAGGTTTTGAGGCTAAGGGGCCAATATCCCCAAGGCCCAGTACTGCTGTGCCATTACTGATAACAGCAACAAGGTTCCCTTTTGCGGTATATCTATATACATCGTCAGGGTTTGCAGCTATTTCCAGGCAGGGTTCGGCAACACCGGGAGAATAGGCTAAGGCAAGGTCTCGCTGGGTCTTTGTCTCTTTAGTAGGAACTACTTCTATCTTTCCCGGTCTCCCTTTCTCATGATATTCAAGAGCATCTTCTTTCCTGATCAATTGTGCCATTTACTTTCTTATTTGAGCGCTCTAAGTTACGAAATAGCAGATGAAAGATACCTACTGGGTTGTGTTGATAATATTTCCCGTTTGGGCGGAGTAAAATATAGTGCCCTCGCTAAAAATACATAAAATAAAAAATGTATGGATAATAAAGTTTCATCCCATGTAATATGCAACAGAGTGGCTTTCAGAGAATATACCTTAAAACTATATACACGCTTTCAGGCAGAACTGGCACAGTTTTTTAATTAACATTTTCAATACCCATTTTATCACTATTTAAGAATATTGAATTTCCCAGAGTAAGTGTTGTTGAAAACTGAAATAAAACCAGCTATGAAAAGAAAATTATTTTTATTACTGCCAATGTTGTGTGTTATGTTGTTCCCTGCGGTTTCCCGGGGGCAAGTAACTTTTACGAATGGTGCATCGCAGACATTTAATGCCTGCCAGAGCGGAGGTGCACAAGACATCAGTGCCCTTTTGAGTATCTCGGACCCCACATTTGGTTTGACAGATACTTTTTCGGCACAACCACCGCTACCAATATTTGGAGCATTGAGTGGATTGCCGACTACTGTTATTACAAATGGTGGTACCGTGGTACCCTCGGGAGTATTTTATACTCCGCTGGATACCTTTGGTGTAGACCTGCTTGTTATTCATGTGGCTTCCGGCGCAGATTCTGCTACAACTGCTATTTTAGTTACAGTAAGCCCTGCGCCCACCATATCATTGGGGAGCAATCCGACTGTAAATTCAGGAGCTACAAGCGCGAACCTGACCTACTCTGGTACATCCGGTTCGCCGATCACTTATAATATAACATGGAACGCCGCAGCTATTACTGCCGGCTTTGCCAATATAACAGGTAGCCTGTTAACTGTAAGCCCAATAGTAGTAGCAGTACCCGGTGCCGCAGTGCCGAATGTTTATACTGGTATACTGACTGTGGAAAATGTAGTGAACTGTACCAGTATGGGATATGCATTTGATATAACCGTTGCAGGTGCACCTATTGTAACCACGGGGTCAGCAACAATAATTACACCTTCCACAGCGGTACTTAATGGCGTTGTTAATGATAATGGTGACAACACAACGATCAGCTTTGACTATGGCACCTCACCAACACTTACCGGATCTACAAACGTACCAGGCAGCCCATCAAGTATAAGCGGAGGGACAGGAACTACTTCTGTAACGACCACATTGAGCAGCTTAACAGCGAATACAACCTATTATTTTCGTGTAAATGGCACTAATGCCGTAAATACAACAAATGGTGCGATCGTTAGTTTTACAACAACTGACAATCCGCCTTCTTTCATAAATGGTACGCCACAGCCTTTAACCGTATGCGAAAATTCAGGCACTACCGATATCAGCGCTCTTTTTGCTATAAGTGATCCCGATGCCGGGCAGGAAGAAACTTTTACAGTATTATCAGGACCATCCCATGGTACGCTCAGCGGCCTGCCGGATTCTATAGTGGCTACCGGAAGTACAGTAACACCAAGTGGAATTACCTATATACCGGACTCAGGATATAATGGCAGCGATGCTTTCGTAATACAAGTGTCTGATAGTATAGATACCGCCACAACTATGGTCAATGTTACTGTTAGCCCCTTGCCGTCTATCTCATTAGGTGCAGATCCGACTATATCACAGGGAAGCACATCAGCAAACCTTCCATATAGCGGTACTTCAGGGTCGCCTGTTACTTATAGTATCACATGGGATGCCAGCGCTATTACTGCTGGTTTCAGCGATACTGCAAATGCCACATTGTCCTCAAGCCCTATTGTAATAACGGTGCCTGGCAGCGCACCTATTGGTGCTTATTCCGGAAGCATTGTTGCTGAAAACATAAACAATTGTTCAGGAGCTTCTGTGCCATTTACTATAAATGTAATTGCCATACCGGCTGTTGTAACAGACTCTGCTACTTCCGTAACAACCACATCAGCAACCTTGTATGGTACCGTAAATGATGATGGTGGAACAACTACATTAACTTTCAAATACGATACATCAAATCTCTTTGTCACCTCAACAAGTGCAGATGCAACGCCGCCATCTATAGTAGGTGGATCAGGAAGTACCCTCGATTCATTTAATGTTACCGGACTGCTTCCAAATACTACTTATTATTTTATGGCCTACGGCACTAATGCTGCAGGATCTGACAGTGGGGTAGTACTGAGCTTTACAACACAATCCATCCCGGTTTTTACACATAGCGGCTCACAGTCTTTATCTGTTTGTGAAAACAGTGGTGCAACAGACATTGATACTTTATTAAGTACAACTGATATTACTACGGGACAGACGGAAACATGGTCTGTCTACCAATATCCATCTAATGGTACATTAGCTGGCTTCCCTTATTCCGATACATCCATCTCTGGTGTTGATACTCCGGCAGGCCTGACTTATATGCCAACAAGTGGATTCAATGGTACCGACAGCTTTATCGTAACTATTAATGATGGTTTTGGCGACAGTTCGCACACGACAGTTCATGTAACTGTTAACGGAATTCCAAATGTGAATGTATCTCCATCAACACAAACTGTTTGTAATAATACAGCAACATCGGCTGTGACATTCAGCGGCTCTGTAGCAGCTACGTATAACTGGGTAAATAATAATACAAGCATTGGTCTGCCATCAAGCGGAACAGGAGATATATCTTCTTTCATAGCGACCAATACTTCGAGTGTAACAACAACGGCGCTTATTACTGTAACTCCCGCATCAGCTGGCTGCCCAGGTGGCTCACAAATTGCAATAATAAATGTGAATCCAACCCCAAGTGTAAATACGCCTCCAGACCAGTTTTTATGTGATGGTTCGGCGACAGCTCCAGTAAATTTCACGGGATTTGTAGCAGGAACTACCTATAACTGGACAAATAATAATACTACCATTGGTCTGGCAAGCTCAGGTACGGGTAATATCGCATCCTTTACCGCAACAGACCCCACCACCACATCTAAATCAGCAACGATAGTAATAGTACCGACTGTTAATGGATGTACCGGATATGCCGACAGCTTTACAATCGACGTAAACCCTGTGCCAGGAGTAGAGACGCCTACAGATCAAACTATATGTAATAATGTAGCAACGGCTCCAATCAATTTCATTGGGTCAGTTCCCGGTACCGGTTTTTCATGGGTTAATAACAATAGTAGCATTGGTCTTGGGGCAAGCGGCAGTGGCAATATTGCTTCTTTTACCGCAACAAACACATCAAGTGTTGCAGTAACAGCAACTATAACCGTGACACCGTCTACAGGCAGTTGCACAGGTACACCTCAAAGCTTTACAATTACTGTTGATCCTACACCAAATGTAGCTACAGTGCCGAATCAGACTGTATGTAATAATACGGCAACAACTACGGTAAATTTCACCGGTGATGTAGCTGGTACAAACTATAGCTGGACTAACTCGGATGGTACTATTGGCCTTGGAACAAGTGGCAGTGGTAATATAGCATCTTTTACCGCGATCAATACATCGAGTGTAGCTGTAACTGCTACTATCACTGTAACACCGTCTGCAAATACCTGTAGTGGTGTTTCGCAAAATTTTACAATAACGATCCTGCCTTCACCAGTAATGACCGCGATACCATCTACCCAGACAATATGTAATAGTACTACAACCAGCGCAATAGTTTTTAGCAGTAGCCTGGGAAGCACTACTTATACATGGACAAACAGTTCAAGCATTGGCCTTGCCAATAGTAACGGTAGTGGCATTGGCTCCTTTACTGCTGCTAACGCAAGTAGTGTAACCGTTACAGATATTATATCTGTAACGTCTTTGGCTAACGGCTGTACCGGTAACTCTGAAAATGTGATTATTAACGTCAACCCAACTCCAAATGTTACTGCTATACCGGACAGCCAGACAGTAGAAAATAATTCAACATCTGCAACAGTTGTTATGAGTAGCGGTGTAAGCGGAACAACGTATAGCTGGTCAAACAACAATAGCAGCATAGGCCTTGCCACAACCGGTACTGGTAATATTAATTCCTTTACTGCTGAAAACTCATATACTGTAACTGCCATAGCTACGATCACTGTTACCCCTACAGCCTCTGGTTGTGTTGGGACACCAGAGATCGTAAGTATTTATGTTACCAGCAGTCCCACACTTACCAGTGGTGATACGACTTACAGCCAGTGTGACAGCATGGTATTTAATTATACACCGAGCAGCAGTGATACAGGATTGACCTTTAGCTGGAACCGCAGGGCAATAGCGGGCATCAATGATGATACCTCTGCAAATGATACGGGTGCTATTCACCAATTATTGGTAAACACTACGGATATGCCAATTGCTGTAACTTATGTATATACACTCTCCGGCAGTAGTATTACCTATACTGATACGCAACTGGTAACGGTTACTATATATCCAAGGCCAATGCTTACGAGTACGATTGTTCCTGCTTCAATATGCAGTGGAACCGGAGTTAATTATACTCCTCTCAGCAATTTGCCAGGTACTGCATTTGCATGGAGCAGGGCGTTTGTTTTTGGGATAGGAGATACTGCAAAGAGCGGCATTGGTGCTATTAATAATGATACACTTACCGATGTTACACCTAATCAACTTTCTGTAAGTTATGTGTACACTTTAACAGCGTATGGATGTAGCAATATTAATACGGTGACACAAATCGTTAAGCCTACTCCTGTGTTGGACAATTCTATTGTACCGAACCCAGTATGTGACAATACAGCATTGAATTATACCCCAACAAGCGCTACGGCCGGTACTACATTTGCCTGGAGCCGTGCGGCAATATTTGGTATTCAAAATGCAGATTCTACAGGAACTACAGACAATATAAGTGAAACACTAAATAATACTGCGACATACGCTATTACAGTAACCTACGTGTACACATTGACAGCAAGCGGCTGTTCTAATATACAAGATGAAATGCTAACGGTAGAGCCAAATCCAGTGTTGAATAATATAGTGCCTGATTCAATTATTTGCTCCGGTACAATATTTACAGATACATTCTCGAGCGCAACGCTGGGCGTAACTTATGCATGGAGCAGGGATACAGTTAGTGGTATTAGTAATGCTGCTAATAACGGAAGCGGAAATATAGATGAAGTACTGATGGATACATCTAACCATCCTGTTATCGTAATCTACAATGATACCATAAAAATAAACGGAACAACATGTTTTAATGTTGAAGCTACAACGGTAACAGTAAATCCAATTCCGGGGCTTATCAGCGCAACTACAATCTCTCCGGTATGTAATGACGGTGCGATCATATATGTTCCTGTAAGCAATGATTCCGGTGCTACTTTTCATTGGGCACGCCCATTTGTATTTGGTATTTCAGATTCCGGTACAACCGGTAGCGGGAGCATAAACGAAAACCTGTCAAATATTTCTCCTTCTGACGTTGGTGTTACTTACTACTTTACAGATTCGGCGTATGGCTGTGCCAGTGATACTACGCAGGCAGTAACAGTGATCGTTCATCCTACCCCGACATTATCATCTGCTCTTTTAGACACAGTCTGCAGTTCTAATCCATTTGTATATGGGCCGACAACAAGTATAACAGACAGTGTTTCTTTTTTATGGACTCGTGCTGCTGTAACCGGAATATCTAATGGTGCCGGTAGTGGTACTGACACGGTGAAGGAAACGCTTACAAATACCACATCAGTACCAACGAATGTTATTTATGTTTATACAGTAACAATTGATAACAGTACCTGTGCCGATGCATACAGTGTAACAGTAACGGTAAATCCTACCCCCGCGATCCCTGTGATAACAACAGCTGGCCCATCGTCATTGTGCGATAATACAGAATACCAGAATTTCGGTACGGATCTGGCTCTGTCCGGCAACCAGTCTTATACATGGTCTGCGATAAATGCGGATATTTATGCTGAGGGTGCGGGTGATCAGTATGTGCTTGTGAACTTTAATACGCCGGGTACTGCAGTGATCTATTTGTCTTACACGATACTACAAGTAAATTGTTCGAGCATGGCGTCTTATACTGTTAGTGTAGGCACCGGTACGGCAGATGTACCTACTGTAACCTATCTGAATGGTACGCTCTTATGCCTTGATAATACCGTGAGCAGCTACCAGTGGGGCTATGATGATATTTCTACCCTGGACTCAACTATGCTTGTCGGGCAAACCGAACAATACATGATCATGCCTACACTTGACCCAACCAAGCTGTACTGGGTACTTACTGTCAATAGCAATGGTTGTATGCAGAAGACCTATTATGAACTGGATGTACCTACAGCTGGGCAGCATCGCATGGAAACAGGTGGGCCAACAGTACAGTCTGCTACACCTGCTACCAGTGTTCTGATA
>Ga0206806_1129_pt1 | contig 14683 bp, 15 predicted proteins | sample Alteio_BWOrgCont_60_FD_152911 | JGI IMG/M metagenome (GOLD analysis project Ga0206806, IMG submission 152911) | Enriched cells from forest soil in Barre Woods Harvard Forest LTER site, Petersham, Massachusetts, United States -... | ecosystem: Environmental > Terrestrial > Soil > Temperate forest >... | reverse complement strand
AAACCGTTTACGAGTTACTGACGCAGCAGTATGAGCTGGCAAAGGTGCAGGAAGCGAAAGAGATTCCGACGGTGAAAGTGCTGGATCCCGCTATGGTGCCGACAAAGAAGTCGTTTCCGCCTCGGACCATAATCGTCATTTTAGGTGCAATGCTAGGCGGTTCCTTCGCGATGACTTGGATTGCCGGTAGGACCCTTTGGGAAGCAGCGGATACGAGCGATCCGCGAAAGGCGTTTGTTGTTGAGGTGTTCGCAACAACACAGGCGTGCTTGCCGCGTTTTTCCCGGAATGGAAACGGGACGGGGCCGGAATCGGATCCACATGGCACTGCGGGCCAAAGCGACGCGGATGAGATACGTCGTAATCGGGTCTGATGGCGATGCGCAGCGTAGTAATTTGCTGAGCCCGCCCCTATTTGCATGTAAAATAAGGGGTTAGGTCACAAACGCCCTGTGAGTGACAGGGCGGAGCTGTGTTCCCAGTACTTAACAGATCGATACGGTACTAAGCGAGAAATCATGGATGAACAGAAGGGGCGTTTCTTGGTTGCCCAGACATTAGGATCTTGTGCAAACACAACCGATACCATCCGACCGCCGGAGTACTGTGACAGCAAATGGTACGCGGTGTGCACGAAAGCAAATCAAGAGAAGCGCGTCGCTAAACAATTCGACGTCCGTCAGGTCGAGCATTTTCTTCCCACATTCTCCTCACTGCGACGTTGGAAGGACCGTCGAGTGATGCTTGATCTACCGCTATTTCCAGGATATGTGTTCGCACGCTTGGCTCTACGAAATCGCTTGGGTGTTATACAGGTTCCTGGCGTAGCGCGATTCGTGACTTTTGGCGGAATCCCCGCGCCCCTGCCGGATGAACAAATCGAAGCATTGCGATCAGGGTTTCTAGGGCGCGTAAGGGCGGAACCGCATCCCTTCCTGAAGATCGGGCGGCGAGTGCGCGTGAAAGTAGGTCCCCTTGCGGGAATGGAAGGGATCCTAGTCCGAAGGAAGGGTAGTTTGCGCGTAGTAATTTCGATTGATTTGATCCAGCGAGCGGTGGCCGTGGAGATGGACGAAATCGATGTGGAAGTTCCTCGCAATTGAAGTGGCCGAACTCTCGAACGTGATGGACGATTTCGCAGAGACGCGGCCTACTGCGAGGGTTAAGCTGGCTTGTTGTCTGTCATTTGACGATTTGCAATGGAACGAACAGCAAAACTCGTATTAGCAAAAAATGCGCTCGCGAATATAGTCAGGGGTAGCGCTGCAGCACTAACGGCGGTTTTGTTACCTCCGTTCCTCACCAGATTAATGTCGTCTGACGCCTTTGGCGCATGGTGCTTGGTATTACAACTCAGTGCGTATGTGGGCTATTTGGATTTCGGAATCCAAACCGCCGTTGGACGCTTCGTCGCACACACGAACGAACAAGGAGACACCGATTATCGCGACCGTATTGTGAATACCTCCCTGGCAGTACTAAGCGGAGTCTGCGTTCTGACTGTCGTTGGGGCCGCCATTTTTGCAGCAGCGCTCCCGCGCTTGTTCCGACAAGTCCCCGGTCTTTTCGTCAGCGATATTCGAATGGCTTTGGTTCTGGTAGCGAGTTCGCTGGCAATAGGACTTCCAGCATCAATTTTCAACGGGATATTTATCGGCCTTCAGCGCAATGAAGTTCCAGCAGCGATTATTGGAGGTTCCCGGATCCTTAGCGCGGCTCTTCTGGTCCTTGTTGTCAAACATGGGGGCGATCTCACACAGATGGGCGTCACGGTAGCCCTGGTAAACATTCTTTCATACTTCATTCAATATGTTATGTATCGGAGGCTCTCGCCGGACATACGGCTTTCACCGCGTTTGGTATCTCGAAGAGCTGCTCGAGAACTATTTGATTACTGTTGGAGTTTGATGATTTGGTCGTTCGCGATGTTGCTCGTTACAGGGCTAGATGTCACCTTGGTGGGATATTTCCAGTTCAAGTCCGTCGGCTACTATGCCGTGGCGGCGAGCTTGGTCACGTTCATTGCTGGGGTTCAGAATGCGGTTTTCAACGCCATGATCTCGCCTCTGGCAGTGCTACACGCCCGTGGCGCTTCCGAAGAACTGGGGCGAATCATGGTAACAGCAACAAGATATGGCACCCTTCTTCTACTGCTTACAGGACTTCCCATCATTATCTTTGCTAAAAGCGTGCTGACACTGTGGGTTGGGCCTAGTTACGCGGCAAATGGTGTACTACTTCTGCGGATTTTAGTTATGGCAAACATTCTTCGCTTGTCGGCAACGCCATACGTGGTGACCTTGATTGGTGCCGGCCAACAACGATTAGTGACAGTCACGCCTTTGCTAGAGGGCTTCTCAAATCTTTTCGTGAGTTTCGCAGCAGGCTATGTCCTTGGAGCTTTAGGGGTAGCCCTAGGTACGCTCTTCGGTTCGATAGTTGGAGTGGCAGGGAATTTCCTTTACAACATGAAGCGAACGACCAGTTTGCGGTTCCGAACGTCGGATTACATTTGGAATGGCCTTCTTCGGCCCTGCGTTTGTGCGGTACCGTCAGTGGTATTTGCAGTTGTAATTCGTTTTTATCCGGAGCCAGCTCCTTTGATTGCCCCCTTGGCTGTTTTGGCTCTCGTTATGACCCTAGCTTGCTTGTGGTTCTACGGGTTATCCGGAATGGAACGCGACAAGCTGAAATCTGGCGAAGTTTTCGCGTCTGTCGTACGAGGGCTTAATGCTCGCTGGTAAATCAAGCTGGAACAAGCTAAGAGACTTTTGGAATCAACCGCTATTCAATAAGCTCAACAGACTAAGCACGTTTTGCTTTACGCTAAAAGGGACTTTCTTTTATCGCCTCGTGTTCCAGCGCTTCGGGAGGGGATCCTGCCTTCGGAAACCCTTGTTCATATCCAACCCCATGTGGATAAGGATTGGCGACAACGTGTCAATTCGCGAAGGGATCCGGCTCGAGGTAATCCAAGACAACGCACAAAGAACTCCTGAACTCTCGATCGGAAACAACGCGAATATCGAACAAAATGTTCACATCGTCTGTCACAGTAGGATTTATATTGGCGACAACGTTTCGATCACAGGGAATTGCTCAATAGTAGATGTAACTCATCCTTATACAGATGTTCGACATCCCCTGAAAATCGGAGCAAGGATTCGAGATGATAATTCGTATGTTGAAATCGGGGACGGCTCATTTGTCGGCTATGGGGCTGTGATTCTGCCAAACGTCCGGATCGGGAAATATGCCATCATTGGGGCAAATTCGGTCGTCGTACGCGATGTCCCAGACTATTCAGTGGCGGCAGGAGTACCTGCCAGAATCATTAAGCAATTCGACCCAATCAGCGGCGCTTGGGTAAGCGTCCGCGGGCTGCAACGAGGCTGCTGAGCAACGAATGCCTGAAATATTGCGGTCCTGTCCATTGTGCGAACTGGGCGACTTCACGGAACTGTACGTAACGCGGGATCGCCACTATGGGATTTCGGGATCGTTTCGCGTCGTGCGGTGTGTTCACTGCTCACTAGTCTTTTTGAATCCGATGTACTCAAGCGGAGAACTTAAGGGCCTCTACCCTACCGACTACTATGCTTATCAAGACAAATTTCAAAGGATTCGATGGAAGGAGCTTCTGAAGAAGGTGTTAGGTTATGTGACCCTAACAAAAGATCCTCATTTTGAAACGCCGGGCAGTGTCCTAGATTTGGGATGTGGAAGTGGCTGGTTTCTGCAAAGAATGCGGGCCAGTGGGTGGGTGACTTATGGAGTGGAGATCAACAGCGCGGCTGCGGCGCTCGGGAAGGACTCCAAGGGACTGAACATCTTTTGTGGCACTCTTGAAGAGGCAAAGTATCCTTCAGAGTTTTTTGATTACGTTCGTTCAAATCATTCGTTCGAACACATCAGTAACCCAAACGATACATTGAAAGAGCTACATAGAATCTTAAAGCCCAGCGGCAAGCTGCTCGTGTGCGTACCGAACATCAACAGTTTGAGCTATAAAGTATTTGGAAAGTTTTGGTGGTACCTCGGAGTGCCTGTCCATCCTTTCAACTACTCGCGAGGAACGCTCTCGCATCTTTTGGCGAAGCACGGCTTTAGGGTCGAGAGAATTTGTTTTAACTCCGACTATTTCGGTTTTGCTGGTAGTTTTCAGATTTGGCTGAACAGGAACAAGCAGAAGAAGTCGATAGAAGGCGCCGTCGCCAACAGTCACACGATACAGCTGATCTGCCAATGGTTGGCAAAGATAACTGATTTCGTCTGCTGGGGGGATGAAATTGAAATTACCGCAGTCAGAAGAGACAGCTCCGTATGAACGTTTTGGTCACCGGCGGAGCGGGGTTTATAGGGACCAACCTTGTGCGTCGACTTCTCCGGGAAGGCTGCGAAATTACGGTTCTGGATATTTTTAGCCCACAAGTTCACGGAGAGACACAATGTCTCAGCTCTGATTTGGCAGGAAATGTTGACTTAAGGATTGCGGACGTACGCGACGAGTCTGCTGTTTCGCGCGCGCTGGAAGGCCAGGATGTCATCGTCCATCTGGCTGCAGAGACCGGCACAGGGCAATCCATGTACGAGGTACTGCGCTATGAAGATGTAAACGTCAAGGGTACGGCAGTAATAATGCACTGCCTGATGAAATGCAAAAATAGCGGGGTTCAGAAGGTAATTCTTGCCTCATCTAGGGCTGTTTACGGCGAAGGTCGATACAGATGTTTGGTTGACGGTGTCGTTTATCCCGAGTCACGTCGAGTAGGCGACATGTCGGAAGGACGGTTTGAAGTCCAATGTCCGATTTGTGGAGCCGAGTGCAGCGCGGAGCCGACCCCTGAGGATTCACCGCTCAGACCTTTATCCTTTTACGGTCTAACTAAGCAAATTCAGGAGCAGATTATCTCGCTATTTTCGAAGCAAATTGGGTTCTCCTGGGCTTCGCTGCGGTATCAAAATGTCTACGGCCCCGGACAATCACTGAAAAATCCCTATACGGGAATCCTTGCTATCTTTTCAAGTCAGGCTAGATTAAACCAGCCGATAAATATTTTTGAGGACGGGAATGAGAGTCGCGACTTTGTCTACATTGATGATGTTGTGGAAGCTACGTGGCGGTGTATAGGCACTAGAGACACCGTTGGGGCACTCAATGTCGGTTCAGGCGAGCCTATTACTGTTATGGAAGTCGTTGAGGCTGTAACAGAATTCTTTTCCAGTAACTCCCGCGTTTCGGTCGGAGGAGCATTCCGTGAGGGTGACATCCGCCATTGCATGGCTGATCTGAAAAAAGCCCAGGCGCTGATTGAGTTTAAGCCACATGTTCATTTTGGCGAGGGCGTGAGACGATTTCTGGCTTGGGCGCGTGCCGAGGAACTCGCGCCAAACCGCTATGCTTTTTCACTCGATGAGATGCGTCAAAGGGGCCTCCTTCATGGTGGATGAAGCCTCCGTCGGAATTGTAACGGTCACCTATAATAGCTCCGATGTCATTATTCCTTTTGTTGAATGCCTTCTAACGCAAACATACAAAAGGCTCCGTCTTTACGCCGTTGATAATGCGTCCTCAGACGGAACCGTGAGCCGGCTTTTGCAGTATCAAGATGGACGCATCAGCGTAATTGCTAACCGCGAAAACGTAGGCGTTGCTGAAGGCAACAACGAAGGAATTAGGGCGGCCCTTGCAGACGGCTGCGACTACGTTTTATTAATCAATAACGACACCGAGTTCGGCCCTTCCCTACTCGAACAGATGATGGTGGCTCTGAGGGATTCTGATTGCGATATGATCGCCCCCAAAATACTTTTCTTCGATAATCAACAGATGATTTGGTCGGCAGGTGGGGGATTCAGCGCTCCCAAGGGATACCTCGGATTCCACTATGGTCTTGGGGAGATGGATCGCGGTCAATTCGATGCGGCTCGCATAGTAGAAAATGCGCCGACATGTTGTCTTTTGGTCAGGAGATCTGTCTTCGAACGGATCGGACTTATGGATGGTCGTTACTTCGTATATTTGGACGACGCAGATTTTTGCTTTCGCGCGGCGCGAGCGGGGCTGAAACTGTTCTACTGTCCCTCTGTGAAGTTATTCCACAAGGTCGGCAGCCTAACTGGTGGTCCTTCGTCTGAGTTCAATGTGAGATTTTGCACACGAAACCACATATTCTTCATCCTCAAGAACCTTGGATTGTGCCGAGCTTTGTACTATCTGCCGGCCTATCAGATTCGTCTGATATTCAAGCTCCTTTCTCAGAGAATAGACACTGCCGGTTTTTTGCTTCGAGAAGCTGCCTTCGTCGAAGGTCTGCGGATTTGGCGTTCTTCGTTGCGTAATGGATTTGCGAGCCGACCGAGTGGCGGTCCGCCGAATGCATCAGCGGCGAATTCGACGCCGAGTCTATGAGCATTACACTTCAGGGTTTCAAATGAAAACAGTAGGTCCGACTCTTGAATTGAGTCTTGCTTCGTCGCAGCTCCGACGTCTAATGCGGCTTTCTTTGTTCGCGACGCTGGGTGTGGGAGCGCTCTTCGTAGCGTCCGTTTTTGGTTCGAGTGAAAAGTCGGTATGGGCAGTGCTATTGTTCGAAGGCGGTGTTATTGCCACAGTTGGGCTGTGGCGTGGCTTCAAGCGCGCCGATCAATGGACTGCAACTGGCGATCTTCTTGCGCCGGCGATCGCCCTGCCTTTGGCCTATATTGCCTGGTTTACCTTAGGTTCACTGAACGTGATCGATCTGCCCGCCAGCTTTGCCTCCGGGGCTTTCATTCCGATCCCGGCGTCAATGTGGTGGTATTACGCTCTCGGTCTAGTGGGCTATTGGGCAGGTCTGTTCTGCGTGCGTTCTGCGCCGCGCCCTTACAACCGGCGACTTCAGGCGACCGACTCCTGGGACCCCTCTTTGTTTTGGCATGTGATCGGTGTTTTGGTTGCAATCATGCTTGTAAGCTATGTGATCCTCGTGATGAAAGTTGGAGTTCCATGGTTCCAGGAGCAAGCCGAAGAACAGCGCATGCAGGTACAAGGAATTCCCCATTTCCTCTTTATGTCTTGCGCGTGGACGGTGATTGTGTTGAGTCCCGCCTATGTGTGGGTCCGCCATTCTGGACGTAAAGCGTCGATAGTGACTTTGACGCTGGTAATAATGACCTCACTTTTACTTCTATCCTTGGGCGGTCGGACGAATCTTGCGATCCCGCTTGTTACGTTGTTAGTGGTGTTCCATTATCTTCGGCACCGGGTTCTCCTGAAATCCGCCCTTCTTTTCAGCGTTGCCAGCGTCACGTGCCTTAGCATCTTGGGGTATGCGAGAGACTCTGGTCTTGGCGGAGACGTGAGCGCCGGCTGGTTTGGTTCTCTGGGCGTGCCAGCGTGGGTTGTCCCGATCGGATACAGCCTGTTATATATCCGGTACTCGGTGGCGGCCTTGCGGGACGTGGTCGCAACGATCCCAAGGCAAGTCCCCTATCAATACGGTGCGCTTACCTTCAGTCCGTTTAAAGCTTTCCTTCCTGGGCACCATGAGTCATACGACCTTTTTATCAAACACATGCTGGGAAGCAGTTTTAACGGCGCCGGACAAGCGGCAACGCTGCTTGGGCCGATTTATGCGGACTTTGGAGCGGTAGGTATCTTCGTAGGGTTGTTCCTCTTTGGCTTGATCATAGGGAAGGCCTACCGCGCGATGAAGTCGCAGGGAAGCTTGATCAGCGTTGTGACGTACGCTTGGTTGGTACAGACATGGTTTTTTGGATTGCTTTCAAGCCTTTTCCCGTTTATTACCACATTGACTATGCCAGTGTTGTGGCTTGTGCTGGATCAATTGATGACTCGACCCGCAAGCACTCTGCCTATAGGACAGGAGTAGCAGGCACGGAAGCCATTGAAGAGCAGCCTTTTCTTGCTCCTTCAGAATTGCTTCCCGTGCATTAACAGACCCAGCCATGATGTGTCCCGTTTCGGTCGCAAGTATCACAACCACTTACAACAATTCATCTCGACTGCCGAAGCAGATCGAGGCGGTACTCGGACAAAGCAGACCCTTACAGGAAATCATCGTCGTCGACAATGCTTCGAACGACGGAACCGCAACGATGCTAACCGAACGATACCCTCAAATTACAGTTCTCCGGATGTCAGAAAACTTGGGTGCTGCCGGTGCCTGGGCAGAAGGCCTAACATACGCGGCGCTTCAGAAGCGACACGATTGGGTTTGGTCTTTCGACGACGATAGCATCCCGGAGCCTGACGCATTGGAGAATATGGTCGAAGCTCTTGATTCGATTCCTGCTGACGAGGTGCTCGGGATCCTTGCTGCGCTCCCGGTACATCAGCCAACGGGAACAATCTATCCACCACTTCTCTGGCGGGAAGGTTTCGTGAATCCCGCGGCCGACCTTTTCCAGCAGAAGATCTGGTTAGCGGACCTAGTTTACGCATCCGGCTGCATGGTAAGCCTAGATCTAGTGGAGAAGATCGGCCTGCCACGGGCGGATTTCTTCATGGACTTTTTCGATTTCGAATACTGTCTTCGGGCCCGGTCTCACGGATTTAAAATCGCGGTCGTGCCCGGTGCCAGACTCTCGCATGAGGTCGGCGACGCGCGACCTGTTCGATTGCCTGGGCTGTCACGGTTGTGGCCCAATCACGCCCCGTGGCGTGAATATTATATGAGTCGTAATCTCGCCTATGCGGTCTGGTGGTTACACGCGAGCCCCAGGGCGAAACGTTTCGTTGTGCGCCATTTGGTACGACATGCAGCAGGGATAGTGTTGTTTGGCAGTTGCAAGTTGGCTTGTCTTACTCGAATGGTTCAAGGTTTTTGGGATGGTTGCAGGGGTACCCTTGGCGTGCGATTTCTTCCCGATTAATTAGTATCTCTCGTCCGGATAGACCAGATCTAAGAGGCGCCTGATAGCAACGAATGACGAACTTGGACTAAGTCGCGCAAGGGCACGTTTTGAATTCCCGGCAACGGCACCGCCGTCAAGGAAAAGAGGTCAGCAAATTGAGGATAGCAATATTTGGTTCGCGAGGGATACCGCATACGTATGGGGGTGCCGAAGCGTTTTTGGAGGATTTGGCGCCACGACTGGCTGAACGAGGCCACGACGTAATTGTTTATTGTCGGAGCAGCCTATTTAAGGAAAGGCGAGATCGATATCGGGGTGTTCGACTAATTTATCTTCCTAGCATCGAAACGAAGGTACTAGGCACGCCAACGCACACACTGCTATGCGCGTGGGACATGTTGTTCAGAAAGGTGGATGTGGCTCTGGTGTTAAATATCGTAAATGGGTTCCATTGCGTCTTCCCTCGGTTGTTCGGGAAACAGATCGCGATTAACGTAGACGGCATGGATTGGAAGCGGGACAAGTGGGGCACGTTTGCGAAGAAATATTTCTATTGGAATGCGAAGTGCATCGGTAAGATTTGCCCAAAGGGTGTGGTAACCGACGCCTACGAAATGCGCCGGATTTACTTGGAAGAGTTTGGTACTCCATCGGCGTGCATAGCGTACGGCGCGAATGTCGAGAAATCGACTAACCCCGGAGTCGTCCGAGAATATGGACTTGAGCCCTTTAAATACTACTTAATCGCAAGTCGGTTGGTTCCAGAAAACAATGCCGACCTCATCGTCGAGGCATTTCAGCAAGTCAATACGCAAAAAACTCTCGCAATCGCGGGTTCGGCAAACTATCGCAGCGCGTTCGTTGATCGAATTAAACAGACGAAGGATCCTAGAGTGCGCTTCTTAGGGCATGTTGGGGACGCGAACCACGTGAAGGAGCTTCATTGTAATGCGTACGCATACTTGCATGGCCACAGTATGGGGGGAACCAACCCGTCGCTACTGAAAGCACTGGGTTACGGAAACTGCATTGTTGCGCTTCGGACCGCGTTCAACGAGGAAGTAATGAGCACTTATGGAATCTATTTCGACCGAAATGTTCAGGATTTAGCCGAGAGGCTGCGGGAGTTGGATGCGAATCCCGATATGGCGGCCGATTACCGTCAGAGGGCACCGAACCGGATCCTCGAAGCTTATAGTTGGGAAAAAATCACTGATCAATACGAAGAGCTATTCTCTCAATTGGTGGCCGGGGAGGACCCTACCCGTGTGCACTCGAGTGTCGCAGTTGCAACTCCGGGTGACAACAGGCATAAAACGTCCGACGCAAGAGTAGCGCGTGCTGGCGACTAAGTTCGGATCTTCCTTCAAAAGGAAACAATAGAAAAGGGTGAGATTTTGCGCTCGCTTCCGAATTTTAGCTGCAGCTTCTTAGGGTGATCTGATTTCGCCTCGACGTGTTGGTTTGGGCTGAACCAGTCCAGCCAGGGAACATCGTAGCTGCAAGTCGAAGGCGCATTTTAGTTTTTGAGAGGAGAATGCTGGATGAGGCTACTGATCGCTGGAGGAGCAGGTTATGTGGGATCGGCATTAATTCCCCACCTTCTGGGCCGCGGGTACCTTGTCGACGTAGTTGACCTATTTTGGTTCGATAATGCGTTGCCCGCTGAAACCGGCCTGTTGAACAAGGACCTCTTTGAAGTCACGGTCGACGATCTCAAGGAATACGATCAAGTAATATTTCTTGCCGGTCTATCGAATGATCCTATGGCCGAATATTCTCCGCACAAGAACTTTGTGTACAACGCGGCCGCTCCAGCGTATTTAGCTTATATAGCGAAGAAGGCTGGCATAAAGCGCTACATTTATGCCAGCTCCTGCTCGGTTTACGGCTATACCGTGAACGAATTGTATGATGAAACCCGACCAGTCTCTTCGTCTTATCCTTATGGGATCTCAAAGTTACAGGGAGAACAGGCGGTTACCAATCTTATCGATGACAAGTTTTCAGTGATCGCTTTGCGGAAAGGCACTATTTCGGGGTATAGCCCCAGAATGCGGCTGGATCTAATCGTAAACACGATGTTCAAGTGTGCCCTACGGGATTCGGTAATCACGATTAATAACCCAGCGATTTGGCGACCAATTCTTGCGATCGAGGACGCTGTTAGTGCTTACATTCGTGCAATTGAGGCTCACGAAGAGATTTCAGGAATATTTAACGTTGCTTCGGGCAACTATACTGTCGGCGAAATCGGCGATCTCGTAAAAAGTGAGATTGAAGAACACTTTGGTAGCAAAGTGGGATTGAAGATTCGCCACGTACAAGACGTGCGAAATTACAAGGTTAGTTTCGAGAAGGCGAAAAATGTCCTAAGTTTCCATCCGCGACATGACGTGCGTTCTATCGTAAGGCATCTGATCGCTCACAAGGATAAGTTTTCAGATTGGGACAACCCGGTCTATCACAACATACAGACTTTCCGTGCCTTGGACGCAAATATCGGCACACCATCTGTCGCAAAAACTACGATGGAGAGCGCGTAGCCTTGTTCATTGACGTAGTTCAGCCTATTCATTGGCTTCGGCTGTCGGAATGAAACACGAAATGTCATCCGCCCATACGGAAGTTGATCCCGTAACACTCCGGTCCCCGAAGTGGAACAACGGCTTCTTACTGTTCGGCAAGCGCGTCGTTGACATCGGTATATCGGCGTTTCTCCTATTTCTCTTTTCGCCGGTGTTTCTAATTCTCGCAGTGCTGGTGAAATTGACCTCCGACGGGCCGATATTTTACCGGTGGAACGTCGTAGGGGAGCATGGGCGCCCATTTACAGGATTTAAGTTTAGGTCAATGTATTCAAATGCTGACCAAGTGAAAGATGGACTGCGAGAGTTGAATGAAATGTCAGGGCCCGTGTTCAAAATCACAAACGACCCGCGCGTAACAAAGACAGGCCGTTGGATGCGGCGATATAGCTTGGACGAGTTGCCTCAGTTTTACAGTGTACTTAAGGGCGACATGAGCCTGGTCGGTCCGAGGCCTCCTCTTGTAAGTGAATACGCAAGGTTTGACGAATATCAGAAGCAAAAATTGTCTGTGAAACCTGGCATTACGTGTTTGTGGCAGGTAAGCGGTCGAAATTCAGTAAGCGACTTTGACGAATGGGTCAAACTTGATTTGGAATACATCCAGAATTGGTCTCCAACGCTAGACGTTTGGATTCTACTTATGACAGTACGTGAGGTTTTTGTCGGATCAGGCAAATAGCTTTAATCTCTCGGATTCGTTAAAAGGAGCGTACCAGGATGCGGGCGTTAGTAACTGGCGGAGCGGGGTTCATCGGGTCTCACTTAGTTGACCGATTTTTGAAGGAGGGTTTTCAGGTTCGTGTTTTAGACAATCTGGACTCGAAGATTCATCCCTATGGACTCGCGAGGCCGTTCCCTCCGAACGTTGAGTTTATCCAGGGCGACGTGACGGACCGCGATGCATTGCAAGCAGCATTGCGGGATGTCGATGTGGTTTCGCATCAGGCTGCCTATCAAGATTACATGACCGACTTCTCACACTTCATGACAGTTAACGCTGTTGGGACTTCTCTTCTGTATGAGTTAATTGTCCAGAAAAGACTAAAGGTCAAGAAGATCATTGTGGCGTCATCACAAGCGGTCTATGGTGAGGGCCAGTACAGTTGCTCCGAGCACGGCTTTTTTCTGCCTATGCCGAGGAGCTTGGAGGAACTCTCGCGGGGGATTTGGGACATCCAGTGCCCCCGCTGCAATCGCAAGGCTGAAAAATGCTTGCTGATAGAAGAGCGCGTCAATCCATTTAATCAATACGCAGTTTCGAAACTGGCACAGGAAAAGATTGCTCTAGGCTTGGGCTGGCTGCATGAAATTCCGACCGTCGGACTGCGCTACTCTATTACCCAAGGTCCGAGACAATCTTTATTCAATCAGTATTCAGGCATATGTCGAATTTTTGTGGGGCGGACGCTAAAACACGAACCCCTAATCATTTACGAGGATGGAATGCAAACTCGTGACTTCGTTCACATTTGTGATGTTGTGGATGCGAACATGTTGGTCCTCGCGAGTGACACTGCGAATTTTCATGCCTTTAACGTCGGTAGTGGGGAGTCGACCACGGTCTTAGACTATGCGAATTTAGTTCGTGCCCGGTTATCTTCTGATGTCGAGTTGTGTCTCACAGGTGAATTTCGTCGAGGCGACAATCGCAATAGTGTCTCGAGCATCGAAAAACTTAAAGGCCTGGGGTGGAGCCCTAGGCGCAATTTAGCTGCCATACTGGATGACTTCCTGGAGTGGGTTAGCGAGATCGGTGGAATTCCAAACCAGATTCCAGACGCTTATGGCGACATGAAAAAGTCCGGTGTAGTCCTGAGTGCCACGAGCTCATGCCAGGTTTAGCCAACAATCGACGTCTGCCACAACGGGCCTACCTAAAGGCGCAATGGGTTGTAACGTTGGCGGATGGATTCGACGGTGGGCGCGTACAGCGTTTGTTGACGGAGTTCGTGTCCAGCTGGCCGCGAAGGATTTTGATGAGATTAAGCGATTATTGTACCTACCTAGTTCTGCGGTTCGGGTCGGAGGCCAGATGAGCGAGCGAGCTGAATTTGTAACGGCGCGCGAGTATTTTGAAGAGCTCGAACGGGTCAGTTCTGAGCTGTCACACCACGTTGTCGACCAAATAGCTGGTGCACTCTTTCAAGCGTACCAATACGGAAGAACTGTATACACCTTTGGAAATGGCGGCAGCGCTTCTCTTGCATCGCATTTCGCATGCGATCTCGGCAAAGGCACAGCTCACTGCAATGGCGGCCGGAGGTTTCGTGTTCTTGCATTGACTGACAATGTGCCGACCTTAACTGCTTGGGCAAACGACTCTAGCTACGAAGATATTTTCTCGGAACAGCTGGCGACCTTCGTGCAGCCTCGTGACGTTGTTTTTGCGATAAGTGGGAGCGGGAATTCCAAGAACGTTCTTCGAGCACTGCGGACGGCACGTCAAGCTGGTGCCGTGATCCTGGGAATATCCGGCTTTCAAGGTGGACAGATGAGAGAGTTGTGCGATATCTGTGTTGTGGTTCCTTCTAACAACATGCAAATAATTGAAGACCTTCATTTGGCGATTGCCCATTCCATTTTTCGGATTGTATCCAGTCGGATTTCATCTACCGCGGTTACTGCGGTTTCTGTAGCTGAGTAAGCTGCGAATGTTCAAACGATTGAGCTCGAAAGAAGTATCGAGGGCCAAATGAAATCGCAGAATATTCGCTATTGGATACTAGTTGCCGACCTGTTGTGGGTCCCCGTCGCGTTGCTGCTTTCACTCGATTTAAGGTACGCAAACGCTTTGAACGCGTTGACCTCTGCGCAGCACGTACAGAATTATCTTCTGATGGTTATCGGCGCCATGATCACTTGGGCGACTCTGTATCTGGAAATGGGCCTCGACGGCTTTAAAGGAGGATGGCATTTGCCAGCCATCCTTTCTAAAGTGATCGTAGCGACGGCTCTCCTAATGACGGTTGTTTTTGCGGTTGCCTTCCTCACGCAGCACAATTATTCCCGTTTGGTGCTCCTCTACTTCGCGGTTTTCTTCACCGTTGGCCTGCTTTGCATCCGCTGGCTCTCTCGATCTATTGTCAGCGCACACCGTAGTGGAGCGGAAGACAATTGCCTGATCTTGGGGAGCGGCCCCTTGGCTCGAGAGTTGGCCAGCAAGATTGCGTCTCATCCAGAGCTTCCTTTCAAGATTGTCGGTTTTCTGTTTCCTGGAGAGCCTGAAGCATTGA
>Ga0206806_1128_pt1 | contig 14703 bp, 15 predicted proteins | sample Alteio_BWOrgCont_60_FD_152911 | JGI IMG/M metagenome (GOLD analysis project Ga0206806, IMG submission 152911) | Enriched cells from forest soil in Barre Woods Harvard Forest LTER site, Petersham, Massachusetts, United States -... | ecosystem: Environmental > Terrestrial > Soil > Temperate forest >... | reverse complement strand
ATAATATTTTAATGCCTTAATACCAAACAATTTCAACTTTTTTTAATTGTTTTAGCCCTGTGTAGAGGTTATTGCCTGTTTTTATGAATCACTTTTGTGAAACATGTTTGCACAGTGGTGGTGTTAACAATTCCATAACATGTGGAAAATAGGCGTTTTTTTCGCCAGCGGTAGGGAAAAGTATAGAACAAAAAGTACCTTTTTTGGCTTTTTAGGGGGTTGGGACTGTTTTCGGCACATTCTCGGTCCCTGCAATTAACAGTTAATTACCTGTTAGTCGGCAGTTGGGTATAAAACTCTGAACAGAAATGAACAGTTGTGGACAAAGCTGCAAAATGCCCGGTTTTACTGTAGTAAACAACGTTAATAATATTGTGAGTATGTGTGGATAGCGAAAGGGTAATTAACTTTGCATGTTGTGGATAAAAAACTTATCCCGATATCCACACCCGTAATAGTAATAGTTTGTTATATAAATAATATATTATTAAAGAATACTACAGTAATTATGAACATATTTGAAGCAAGGAAAAATATTGACGATGTTGGGTTCCTGGATGTTGATATAGATGTATCGCTGGATATTTTTCACGAGATAGAAAAACTTAAGAAAGAAAAGAATGCAGTTGTTTTAGCGCACTATTACCAGGAAGCTGATATACAGGATGTTGCAGACTATCTTGGGGATAGTCTCGGTCTTGCACAACAGGCTGCAACTACAGAAGCCGATATTATTGTTTTTGCCGGCGTACACTTTATGGCTGAAACGGCAAAGATCCTTAACCCTTCAAAAAAAGTTTTATTACCAGATCTTAAAGCCGGGTGCTCGCTGGCAGATAGCGCGCCCGCAGACCTGTTTAAGGCGTTTAAGGATAAACACCCGGGGCATGTGGTAATATCGTACATTAACTGTACAGCGGAAATTAAGGCTTTAAGTGATATTATCTGTACAAGCAGCAATGCGCAAAAGATAATAGAAAGTGTACCTGCTGACCAGCCTATAATATTTGCACCCGATAAGAATCTTGGGGCATACCTGAATAAGAAGACAGGGCGCAACATGGTACTTTGGAACGGAAGCTGTATGGTTCACGAGATATTTAGTTTGGAGAAGCTGACGAGGCTTAAAATGCGCCACCCGCATGCTAAAGTGATTGCACACCCCGAATGTGAGGAGATAATTTTAAGAGAGGCTGATTTTATAGGCAGTACCACGCAACTGTTGAAATATGCAATAAAGGACGATAACACTGAATACATAGTTGCTACAGAAACAGGTATTATACACCAAATGCAAAAAGGTGCGCCAAATAAAACTTTTATACCGGCACCGCCGGATAACAACTGTGCCTGCAACGATTGCCCGCACATGAAACTTAATACGCTGGAAAAAGTGTACCTGTGTATGAAATATGAACAGCCCCAACTGGTTATGGATGAAGCGTTGCGTTTAAAAGCCCTGAAACCTATACAGCGGATGCTTGATATAAGCAGGGCTGCAGGGCTAATTGGGTAAGCTGAGTTTTGAGCTCATTTGTCTTTTGTAGATTAAGAACGACTGTTCAATGTAATAGCCAAGTTCAATATCGTTCATTGCAATAAGAAGGTCATATGCTGGCCGGCAAAAGGTCATAAATGGTTCAAGCGAGGGTGTTTTAAGGCCGGTTAGTTGTGTAACAAGGCGCTTGGTAAACCTGTGGTCTATGTATTTGTCCTGCTCTTCCTGCAGTAACCTGTGTTGAAAAGCAAGCATTTGCCTGGTTCGTTTAAAACGGAACATATTTATCAATTCGTCCAGGTCAAGCCCCACAGTTACACTACCGGGAACATAGGCTTGGGGCGAGGTATTGCTTAACCTTATGCCTGGTTTTCTAAAATTGAACACCTTGGCGTATGTTTCACGGTTTTCAAGTGAGTCTATGCGATAATTGCGGTTTTTTACTTTAACAGCAGGCAGCCACGCAGCGTCAACATAAAGGGCCACTTCAAAATTTTGCAGGTTGGTGATGGTATCAACAGGATACTTTTGAGTGTTCTTGGTAAGGTAGCTAAACCAAATAGAGTCTTTTGCATTTACTTCGATGGAATATTTTCCGAGGGAATCGGAAATTGTTGCTTTACCACCCGTTGTACGTATTGTAACCGCATCAAGACGTTGTTTTGTAAAGAAATCATACACCGTTCCTTGCACCTTAAGTAATTGAGCATCAGCAATTTGTGAGTAAAAAAGCGAGCACAACAAGTAGGAAATAAGTAAATATGATCTATGCACCTGTTTTTTAAAATTTAAAATGGGTTGTAATATTACTTATTCAATTGCTATTTAAAACAGTATGCATTTTATTTAACCCTATTTTTAGAATATGGCTTATCTGCCCATGTAAACCAACAGTATTTGCACGTCACTAGGATTAACACCACTAATTCTGCCGGCCTGGCCAAGGGTACGAGGCTTAATGCGTTTGAATTTTTGAAGCGCTTCGTTGCTTAACGCAGAAATCTTATCGTAATTAAAATTATCAGGTATCAGGCGTTCGTCCATTGCTGACAGGCGTTCAGCCATTTCCTGTTCTTTCTCAATATATCTCTCGTACTTAACCTGTATTTCCGCCTGCTCAATAGTCTCCCTGTCGAAATCTCTTAAAACGTCCTTAAGTTGGGGAAGAGCATCTGAAAGAGAGAAAAGGTCAACATCAGGCCTTAGCAATAGCTTAGATGCTTTTTGTTTTTCTGTTATAGAAGCAGAGTGAATTTTTTCGAGATAAGGGTTTATTTCAGACGGGTCGAATGAAATGTTGTTAAGCTGGGTTTTTATAAGTTTTACCGCATCGTGTTTAGCAATTACTTTTTCCATTCTCTGCTGAGATGCCAGGCCAATTCTGTAACTCATTTCTGTAAGGCGCAGGTCTGCATTATCTTGCCGTAGCAAGGTGCGGTATTCTGCCCGGCTGGTAAACATGCGGTAGGGTTCTTCGGTTCCCTTGCTTATCAGGTCGTCAATTAACACGCCAATATATGCCTCGCTCCTCTTTAATATAAAAGGTGCGGAATCAGTAATTTTCAGGTGTGCGTTTATACCAGCCATAATTCCCTGGCAGGCAGCTTCCTCGTACCCGGTTGTACCATTTACCTGGCCGGCAAAAAATAAATTCTCAACTAACTTGGTTTCCAGTGTATGGGATAACTGTGTGGGTGGAAAATAATCATACTCAATGGCATAACCCGGCCTGAAGATGCGTACATTTTCAAAACCCGGTACCTGTGTAAGTGCCTTGTATTGAACATCTTCCGGCAGGGATGTTGAAAAGCCGTTCACATAAATCTCAACGGTATTAAAACCTTCTGGCTCAACAAAAAGTTGGTGCCTGTCGCGGTCGGCAAAGCGGTTTATTTTATCTTCAATGCTGGGGCAGTAACGCGGGCCAACGCCTTCAATTCTACCTGCAAACATGGGACTTCTTGAAAACCCTGTTTTTAGCGTATCATGAACGGCCTGTGATGTATAAGTTATATAACAGCTTCTTTGTTGGTTGGGCAAAATCTTTTGGACATCAGTGAATGAAAAGCCGGTTATATCGTCATCCCCTTTCTGTTCGTCCATTCTAGAATAATCAAGACTTCTCCCATCTACCCTTGGGGGGGTGCCGGTTTTAAGTCTGTCGCTTTCAAAACCATACTCAATCAATTGTTCGGTAATGCCTGTTGCAGCTTTTTCAGCAACCCTACCACCACCAAATTGCTTCTCACCTATATGTATAATGCCGTTTAAAAATGTGCCACTTGTAACAACTACGGCTTTTGAATTAATGGAATGGCCAAGGCCAGTAACAACACCACGGGCCCTGCCATTTTTTATGATGATGGACTTAACCATGTCCTGGTAAAAGTCGACATTGGACGTTTGCTCCAGCATTTCACGCCATGTTGCTGCAAATAACATCCTGTCGTTTTGCGCCCGCGGGCTCCACATTGCAGGGCCTTTGCTTTTATTAAGCATGCGAAATTGAATAAGGCTCCTATCGGTTACTATACCACTGTAGCCACCAAGTGCGTCAATTTCTCTCACAATTTGGCCTTTGGCAATGCCGCCCATTGCCGGATTGCAACTCATTTGTGCAATAGTTTGCATATTCATGGTAACCAACAGCACCTTACTACCGAGGTTGGCAGCAGCAGCAGCAGCCTCACAGCCGGCATGGCCAGCACCCACTACAATAACATCATAATCTGGAAACATCTAATTTATATATTGACGCAAAGATAGGCAGAATAGAAAAAGTGAGTTTTGTTCCACGTGGAACACTATTGCGCACACGAAAAATCTTCGACAATAAAGATACTATCCGTGTCCCCATATTGAGATACACCCACCCCTGTTTCAACATAGGTAGGGTTTAGCAGGGTTTTTCTATGACCCAATCCCGGTATGCCATAGTCAATATACAGAAGCACAAGGGACATAATTGGATCCACATTACCAAGTGAAACATTCTCACCTCCACAGTTTTTTATGCCTACAGCCCTCATGCGGTCAACAAAACTCCGTCCGTCGGTGGAAGAATGACCCGGCTTTCCCTTTTTGAGGCCTATATCGGAGGCGTGAGATTGTGCTGTAAATAAAAGATTATCGTTCAGTTTAAATAACGGCAACGAAGGGCTGGCGTATAAGTCGCTTTTTAGCGATTCACTGTAACTGCTTTTAAGATTGGGAAACACAAGTAAAATGGGGGCTACAACACTATCCCAAAAACGCTTTGGGTTAGCCCGGCTGTAATTTGTCCAATATAAAAAATCCTTCCCCTGGTTGCTAAGCTTACTATAGCCCAGTTGTCTAATTTCCCAACTGGCTACCATAGTATCCTGCTGGTAAGGTTTTGGAACACCATGGGCTTCTAATTGAACATTACTTAATTGAGCAAATGATAAGGCTGGTAAGACTGAGAGCAGGATTATTACTATATGTTTCACGTGGAACGTTTGGATTGTTTGTAACTGGTTATATAAAAATCTTCTTTTTTTCTCATTAAAAGCACGTCGGCTTTTTGTTTATCCTTGTAGCCACACAAATGCAGCGCGCCATGAAATAACACCCTCAACATCTCATCCTCAAATCCTGTTTTCAAGGATATAGAATTTTCTTTAACCCTGTCTACGCTAATATACACCTCAGCGGTAATGTTTATTTTATCGGCCGATAAATCAAAAGTTATAATATCGGTGTAAAAATCATGCTTTAAAAAACTGCGGTTTATTTGTAAAAGGATGTCGTCAGAACAAAAAATATAGTCAAGACGTGCCAACCCCTTTCTCTCCCGTTTAAAAATCCCCTCAATAAATGACTTTATTTTCCTCTTTTGGTTTACTTGTAAGGCCCTGTTATCATAATTAAAATATACTTTAGGCACTGCTTGGTTTTAGACTTCCAAAATTCGTAACAAAAAAGGCAGGGTTGCAATTACTTTTACAAATTATTTTGAAGGACATGAAGAGATTATCTGAAGTAAGCATAGGCAAAAAAGTGGTTATTAAATCTTTTGAAAAAGATGACTTGTTTATAAAACTGATGGAAATGGGCTGTGTACCGGGCGAAATAATTAAGATAGACCAGGTGGCGCCACTGGGTGATCCTATTTCTATTTCAGTTGCCGGGTATAGCTTAAGCCTTCGCCTGAACGAGGCTGACCACATATTTGTTGAAGAAGCTGAATAATTCGCCACGAGAATAGAAAAGCGAATAGTTGACGTTCGTTTAATTTAGCAATAGCATGAAGACAGGCCTTTACTTTGGCTCTTTTAACCCAGTGCATATAGGCCACCTAATTATAGCCTCTTACGTTGCCAATAATACCGATGTTGAACAAGTGTGGTTTGTTGTGTCGCCGCAAAACCCTTTTAAAAACTCCGCTACCCTTTTGAACGAGTACCACCGGCTGCACTTGGTAAGGCTGGCGACAGAAGATGACAACCAGTTAAAGGTGATTGATGTTGAGTTTAAATTACCCCGCCCTTCCTACACAATTGATACCATTGCCTATTTAAAAGAAAAATACCCGCAAAACCAGTTTAGTATCATTATGGGTTCGGACGGATTGCAAAACATTGAAAAATGGAAAAACTACGGCGAGCTGGTTAAACATAATCCACTTATTATTTATAAGCGCACCGGTTTTGAAGTATCGCCTGTACCCGGTGCAGATATAACAGTTTTAGAGGCGCCACTGCTGGAAATATCAGCCACTACTATAAGACGGTTAATAAAGGAAGGAAGGTCCATTCGCTATCTTGTACCCGATAAGGTGCGGGAGCAGATTGAGGCTGCTGGTTACTTCAAAAGATAGCTGGGTGTATTGTAACCAATTGAGGAACAAGTTATTAGAAAATAAAACTGAGCAATATACATCCCAAAACAATAAATGGGGCCCTTATTTTTGTAAAACTAAGAAGACAGAAGGTAGCGATTATGATAGCTGCATTTAACAAGGGTAAAACAAAGGAAGTACCCGGTGGATAACCCAAAGTAATGTTTTTAGTTATATAAAAAGTTGCGCCCAGCATAATACCCACTACACCAGCATTTATACCTTCCAGCGAACGGTAAATAACAACAAACCGTTTAAGGTTATTCCACACAGGAAAAAAGAACAGCACAAGCAAAGCGCTTGGGGCAAACAACGCAATCGCGCCTATAAAACACCCCAGCAATTGCCAGTCGTTGCCTTTCTCCCTTAAGGCCATACCACCCGTAAAGGCGCCAATTGAAAATACAGGTCCTGGTATTGCCCTTACCACACCAAACCCCGTTAACAGGTCTGCTGCCGGAATTTTTAAAGCATTTTTGTTGGTTTTTTGCACGCGGGGCACATCGGGGCGTTCCACATACTGGTCGTACATCATCGGCATTAAAACATCGCCGCCGCCAAATACCATACTGCCAAAACGGTAAAAGTTTTCAAACAGGTTATACGGGCCACGGTTTTTCCAGTCGTTTGTTCGCGCGGTTTCGCTCAAAAGGGCGGCAATGGCAAAAACACCCAGGAAAATAAGTATGTTGCCCCATTTAATTTTTTTTGAAACTATCTCCTGGTCGGGAAAACGTTTGTTGCTAAAGTTGGTAACAATGCCCGCGGCAACAATAACACCCGGAAATATCCATGGCGATCTAAACAGCACAAAGGTTGCTATGGCCGCTGCAACCATTATAATTCTTGTAATAGTGTTTGTAATGGAAAACCTGGAAATTCTATAGCATGAAAATGCTATAAACCCCACTGCCATTGGCTGTACATATTTAAACGCCGTTATATTAATAGCGCGGTCGTGAAAATAATCGAGTAAAAATGAAAAGGCGGTCATTATCAGGCAGGCGGGCGTCATCCAGATTATAAGGGTCAGCAGCGCCAATGGTATACCCCCTCTTTTATAACCTATAAGCGTTAGTGTTTGCGTTGACGAAGCCCCAGGCAGCATTTGGCAAAAGGCACTGTATTCAAGCAGCTCTTTTTCTGAAACATCGTGCCTTTGCTGTACAAAAGTTTTAAGCATCATTCCAAAATGTCCCTGTGGGCCGCCAAAGGCGGAAATGCTATGTAAAAAAACAGCTTTTAAAAAAGGTATATGACGCAGCAGTACCAAAAAATTTTGGTTTAATGTTTGGAAAATACGTGCTTTTGCAGGGGGATTGCGTTACAGCCCCAAATGTAAAAAAGATTATGGAAGTTATTTACGACCTTATGGGTTTTAACGCTTTATGTATATACAAATAGGTAAGATGTTAAAAAATGCAGACTGTTGCAGTTACATTTACTTGCCTGAATGTAGATATTCTGGCAGGTGGTTTTAAAGAATGGAGGTTGAAGTACAGGGCATACTTATTATATGTTGTACACCTCACAAATTGTTGATATTCAATTAATTGTGAGTGATTATCCATGCACATATTGTTTTTAGATAACCACGTTAACCCTGTAGGAGTAAGAAAAAAGGCAATAAAAAAGCCCCGCGTGAACGGAGCTTGCTAAAAATCCCCCAAATGAAAAAGAATTAATTTTTACATATACGCATTGAGCGCAGGAATGAGTTGTCTTTAAAAATATTTACCACGTAATCACCACTTGAAAGGTCTGAAAGGCTTACAGACACAGTACCGCCCTGTAGTGATTTATTAATAGTTTTAATAAACTGGCCGTGTACGGTTAGTATTTTAACCATCAAACTGCCAGTGGCATCAATGATGATATCAAGGCAATCTTTTTGATTGTCAACCATAGCAGCCATAGTTTTTAGTGCCATAGGTAATGCATTACTAATTAGATAATACGATGAAACTTGCGGAATAGTTTATTCAGTTCCAAAATAATGCCAGTTTTTTTTAAATGAAAATGTGAAAAATCACATTTACAGGCCCGTGGAAGCCGGTAAAACTGTTGAAAAATAGAAACAAAAAGGTTTTACCGGGTTGCAATAATGGCATTTTCCTGCTTGTTTGCGTCAAGCAGCATATATATTTTAACGCCGTTAATGCGCATTTCGTCCAGCACATCAACCACGTTTTTATACACTGCATTATCCATTGGTTTTATAAGTACGGTTAACCCGTCCGGTTTGCCATACATTTTTGTAACAGCCGCTTGTTTTTGCATAATAATATTCCGCAAGCTGGTGCCGTAGCCTGTAAACTGCATTTGCTGTACCTGGCTGCCGTAGTAATAGCCAACAACTCTGTCGTTTTTAAGAACAAGGGTCAGCACTTTATCCTCAGGCACAGGCATTGGGTTTACCGTTTTCCTTTCATCCGGCAGGGCCAGCTTAAACGCCTTTGGCTGGCTTAACGAGGTTGTAAATACAAAAAAAGTAATAAGAAGAAAGCCAAGATCAACCATGGGTGTTAGGTCAACACGGGTTGACATTTTTTTGCCCCGCCTGGCGGGGTTTGCACCTGCATGCTTCTGCTGCAGTTGCCTCGATTGTATTTCTGCCATAAAGGTTGGGTTTTATAAATAAGATGAAATGGTGCGAAGTTTTCCATAAAAGAAAATAAGCCCCCATGTGTTTTGTTAAGTGGAAATTACGAGGACAAAGCACGAGGCGTTCCGAAGGAACGCGTTGAGCCAGCGTGTTTTGCCAATACTACCGACGGAATGTGCCTACAGCACATAAAGCATATTACTACTAGCTTTTAAAACTTATTGCAATTACCCCACATATTTATTATTTTTAGTTGCCATGGACAATAATAAAAACCCTGACATCTTTCTCTCCTACTCCTGGAAAAATGCAAATATTGCAGATGAAATTGACAATGATTTTAAAAGCATTGGTATTACTTTCCGGCGCGACGTACGTGATGCCCCCTATCGCACTAGCATAAAAGAATTTATGCAGCAGGTTGGCAAAACTGATTTTGTGCTAATGATAATAAGCGATGAATACCTGCGCAGTGAAAACTGTATGTATGAAGTTACTGAGTTGTTAAATACGCATGAATTTAGTAAACGTGTACTACCTATAGTTTTGGATGATGCCAAAATTTTTAAAGCAGCAGAAAGAGTTGTTTATTATGATTTTTGGGATTTAAAATTAAAGGAGGCAACGCAATTAAAAAAGGAGCACATTAACCTTGATTATGTTGAAAACGAAAAAAAGCACATTAATATTTGTAACCATCTTGATAGTTTTTTTATATTGATTACAGACCTTAATGCTTCTTCTTATCAACTATTAAAAAATGAAAACTACAAGTCCCTGTTAAATATTGTTGGATTTGAAGATAAGAAACTTATAGAAGAACTTATTGGTATAGATAATATAGAGGATGATGAGGAGCAAGAAATGGCGTTAGAAGAGTTTTTGAAGAAATATCCGGGCAACGAACATGGCTTGTTTCACCAGGCTTACATCGCAAACGAAAAAAAGCGATACAAAAGAGCCAAAAAGTATTATGAAGATGTTTTGATTAAGCACCCATTTGATGAAGAAGCCCATAATAATTTAGCCAATCTCCTTCAAAGTCAATTTGGGGATTATGTTGGTGCTAAACAACATTATGAGGCAGCTCTGAAAATAAATGCCAACTCTGCAGAAGTCCGTTGTAATTTGGGTATTCTTCTAACGGATCATTTTGCAGAATATGGGGACGCCAAACTGCATTATGAGAAAGCCCTGAAAATAAACCCCAACTACGCAGAAGTTCATAATAGTTTAGGGAACCTTCTAACGAATCATTTTGCAGAATATGGGAGCGCCAAATTGCATTATGAAGAAGCCCTAAAGATAAATCCCAACTATGAAGAAGCCCATAATAATTTAGCCAATCTGCTTAAAAATCATTTTGAAGATTACTTGGGTGCCAGGGAGCATTATGAGGAAGCCCTGAAGATAAACCCCAATTATGCAAAAGCCCATTATAATTTAGGGAACCTTCTAACGGATCATTTTGCAGAATATGGGAGCGCCAAACTGCATTATGAGAAAGCCCTGAAAATAAACCCCAACTATGCAGAAGCATACAATAATTTGGGGAACCTTCTAACGAATCATTTTGCAGAATATGGGAGCGCCAAATTGCATTATGAGGAAGCCCTGAAGATAAATCCCAACTATGAGGAAGCCCATAATAATTTAGCCAATCTACTTAAAAATCATTTTGAAGATTACTTGGGTGCCAGGGAGCATTACGAAGAATCGCTAAGAATAAACCCAAACTTTGCAGAACCTCACAATAACTTGGGTATTCTGCTTAAAAATCATTTTAAAGATTATACAAGCGCCAAACAACATTATGAGGAATCGCTAAGAATAAATCCAACCAATGCAGTGGTTCACACTAATTTTGGTATACTGCTTAAAAATCATTTTGATGAAACTGAAGCTGCGAGGAAACACTACCTTACCGCAATTTCCTTAGACCCTTCTCTCCAAACCAAACAACGTGATGACTTTTTCAGTATTTAAAATAGCGTTTGCTCCCCGCCAATAAATTTTGGCTTTATCAAATTCATGCCATAGTCTTTGTTCATTTTGTTTACCATATAAACAGTCAGCTCTGGGCTTGTGGCTTCGTCATGCATGTGCATAAAAAAATATATTTCCTGCATGCCGTTAGTTAGCCAGTAATGCATACGCTTCATCCACACATCAGTGCGGGTAAAATCGGTTGGGTGCAGGCTGTTACCTACATAACGTATAAATGTTTTTGGTACAGTTATATGCATGTGTGCACAATCGCGCCTGCCTGCAGTATCGGTAATAACAAGGCCTACATTGTTTTCTTTTAAGGTGTGCAGCATTTCGTTCATTACAACCTTATCGGCAAACCAATCGGGGTGCCGCACTTCTAAAAAAAACTGCATATCGTGCGGCAGGCTTTTTATATAGTTAAACAACACATCACGGCGGGTGGGTGCGTACTTATCACTTACCTGTAAAAATATAGGCCCCAGGTGCTCACCAAAGGCCAGCACCCCTTCAAGAAAGGCGGTTGTAACCTGGTCGGTATTTTTAAACTGGCTGTAATGGCTTATAAGCTGTGGCACCTTCGGGCAAAACTTAAAATGCCTGCCTTCTGCTTTGTGCGCCCATTTTTTTATTTCAGCGGGTGTGTTTACCCGGTAATGGGTAGCATTAAGCTCAATACTATTGTAGTGCTGTACATAATGGCTTAAAAAATCTCCCTCCTTTGTGCCTCTTGGGTATATTTTGCCAACCCATTCTTTACGCCCCCATTTTGCGCAACCAAAATATACCTCTGGTTTTACGTTTGCCTTTTTTCCTTCTCTTAATATGGCGGCGTTTGTTGCAGGTTCTGTGGGTAGTGAAAAATCAATGTTGTTCAACTCGTTTTCGGGTACCCGTCCAAATTCCATGGAGTTAATAGTTAGTTATTAAAGAGATTAGGTTACTAAAGCAAACGGCCAAAATCTTTCGCCCTTATTTCATTTTCATTTGTGCAAAATACGGGTGGTCAGGGTTTACAATTAACTCCTGCCGCTGCGGATGTATTAATACATCCATATCTTCCAGCGGAATGGCACCAAGCAAAGGCTCACAATCGCCAGGCAAGATCATCGCCCTGCATATAGTGCTCCTGTTTTTAAATCGCACCTGAACATTATCCGCAACGTCGCATTCAACAACTCTCCCGTCTGCGGTCTCAGCTTTTCTTCTTTCCACAACGGGAAACTGCAGTTGCCCTTGTATCTCTTCGTTGATGCATAAATTATACGATCCAGTGTCTACAAGCATTTTAACATGCATGCTCTTTATTTCATCTTCACCAATTATATGCCTCTTCGCAAGCGTAAGGTCCTCGCCGTTAATTAAAGTTATGTCCGCATAAACCAACCCCATATAATTTATTTTTATAAATGTACTACAAGTAACAGCAGGTGCCAAAAGCTGAAGAATGGAGATATGTGATATACCCCAAAAAAATAACGACCTCTTTCAAAGTCGTTAGTTCGGTAAAACCTTATTTTAGTAAGGTCTTAGGATCCTACCTCATGGTAAGAATATGCTGAACTGCTAAAGTAAGATAAATTTGATAAGTATGCAAAATTTGCAGGATGATTTACTCGGGAACCCTGAACCTGCCCTCGTTTAATTCTGCCCTAATTTGTTTTGCCAGGGTTTCTGCATTGCTCATATCATCACTTATCGTGTACCGCTTGTAGCCGTCAAATGATGTGTACAGGTCACGATACAAAGCGTAGTCGTTTATCACCCCTTCTTCACGGTTTTTTGCACGCGCAACACATATTGCCAGTGCCGGGCGTATTACTATATAATGCAGTGGTACATTCCGCGTCTTCACTATTTTCAAAACCGTATCGAGAAACCATGGTGGAATTGAAAAATCAATAACTACTTCAAACCCTGCAACGGCATAAGGTATTGATGCTGCAACCATTGACAACATGAGCGTTCTAAAACTCTTTACCTGGGGTATACCGCCATCCTTTGCAATAAACGTCCAAAACTGATCGCCTTCTATACAGGCGACCGGTGCGGGAGAAACGGCAACCAGTTGCTTTGCCACAGTTGTTTTGCCTGCACCAACAGGACCCGAAAGAATGATGACTGACATAATTGTGTATAGCAGCTTTGTTAGCAACTGCTTAAGTATTCTATTTGGTGACGGTGCCGGTTAATACAAGCTACAAATACTCATCCCCAATATTTCGCCTTACTTCAGCCACGTATTCCTTTATCTGTTGCTCCTTTTCTCTTTTGCAAATAAGCAGCGCATCGGGCGTATCAACAACAATAAAATCATCCAGGCCCTGTAAAACTACCAGCTTTTCGTTTTCAACTGATACCATGCATTTAACCGCATCAATAACTAACACGTTTTTACCTGTAACTGCATTGCCCAGGTAATCTTTTTCAAGGTTATCGTAAGCGCTGTTCCATGTGCCAAGATCGCTCCAGCCGAATGACGATGGAATAACATATACATTGCTGGCCTTTTCCATAAGGGCATAGTCGATTGACACGTTTGTGCACAGCGGGTATATTTCATCTATAGCTTTCTTTTCATCTGTAGTGTTAAACTTTTCCTTTTCCGCCGCAAACAGTTCATACATTTCGGGTTGGTATTTTTCAAAAGCCGCCAGCACATCTTTTATGCGCCAAATAAATATACCGGCATTCCACAAAAAGTCGCCACTGGCAATAAATGTTCTGGCAAGCTCAAGATTTGGTTTTTCAGTAAAGGTTTTTACTTTAAAAATATTATCGGCAACAGCAAGTGTTTCGTACTGTATATATCCATAGCCAGTGTTTGGGTAGCTGGGCTTTATACCAAGGGTAACAAACGATCTTGTGTGATTAACAAAATCAAGCGCCTGCAGCGATACGGCTTTAAATGCTTCCTTATCCAATACTATATGGTCGCTCGGCGCCACTATAAGAGATGCGTCAGGATTTTTTTGCATAAGCTTAAATGACACATAGGCTATACAGGGCGCCGTATTTTTCCGGCTTGGTTCTGCAATTATGTTTTCACCCGGTATGCCGGGTAATTGCTCTTCAATTATCGAAACATATTCTTCTGATGTTACTATGTAAATGTTTTCTGCCGGTATAAAATCAAGGTAGCGGTCGTAGGTCCATTGTATAAGTGTTTTACCGGTATTAAGAATATCAAGAAACTGCTTTGGGTACGATGTTCTGCTTTTTGGCCAAAAACGGCTTCCAATGCCACCGGCCATAATTGCTACATAGTAATTGTTGTTCATCAGTTAAAATAATTTATTATTGTTATCAGGTTAATCCATAATCCCTTCACGTATCAGGTCATGCAAGTGTATCATACCAATATAATAGCCTCCCTCATCTGCAATAATTAATTGGCTGATATCATGTTCTTTAATGATCTCGAACGCAGCAATGGCTAAAATACCCGGCGGTGCTACTTTTGCGTTCATTATAACAATATCCGCCGCAGTAATGTTCGCCAGGTTACTGGTACGTTCAAGAAGGCGCCTTATATCACCATCTGTTATTATGCCAATAATCTTGTTAAATTCGTCAACCACTGCTGTGGCGCCCAACCTGCCTTTTGTAATTTCGAGTATTACATTTTTAAGCGAAGCCTCTTTAATAACAGTTGGTTTTTGGTTATGCATGTAAATATCATCAACCCGCAAATACAGTTTTTTTCCAATGTTGCCACCGGGGTGCAGCTTTGCAAAATCGCTGCTGCTA
>Ga0206806_1126_pt1 | contig 14789 bp, 12 predicted proteins | sample Alteio_BWOrgCont_60_FD_152911 | JGI IMG/M metagenome (GOLD analysis project Ga0206806, IMG submission 152911) | Enriched cells from forest soil in Barre Woods Harvard Forest LTER site, Petersham, Massachusetts, United States -... | ecosystem: Environmental > Terrestrial > Soil > Temperate forest >... | reverse complement strand
TTACCTCGCATCATTTGTAGGGTTGCTGAAGGATACCAGGGGACACTATATGACCGAGAATATAATAGAGGATTGTATAAACGACTTCTTCCACACCAGCATACTCAAGCACCGCAATAGCTGGAATTTACCCCTCTATTTTTCCGGCTCCGTTGCTTTTGAATTCCGGGATATTGTAGAAAGTATTTGCGGCCAGTATGAGCTGAAGCTCGGCACAATAATAAAAAGCCCCATGGACGGGCTTATTAAATACTATAAGACGCTGCTGTAAACATAGTCATTGGTCAAAAGTTACAATGTAAACACGCTTTCAACTTTTACATTTTATATACTATCTGCTATTTCATAACAGCTTTCTACTTTCTACTACTTCTCAAGGCTAAACAAACTATCCACAAACTCTTCTTTATTAAATATCTGCAGGTCTTCCATTCGTTCCCCTACGCCTATGTACTTTACCGGTATTTTAAACTGGTTGGCTATTGCCAGCACCACCCCACCCTTGGCGGTACCATCCAGCTTGGTTATCGCTATGGCGGTAACATCTGTTGCGGCGGTAAAATGTTTTGCCTGTTCCAGGGCATTCTGCCCGGTGCTGCCATCCAGTACCAGTAATACCTCATGAGGAGCATCCGGCATTTTCTTTTTTATCACCCGGTGTATCTTGCCCAGTTCATCCATCAGGTAGGCCTTATTATGCAGCCTGCCCGCAGTATCTATGATTACCACATCCGATTCCCGTGCAAGTCCGCTCTGCACCGTATCAAAAGCCACTGAGCTGGGGTCGCTGCCCATTTCTTTCTTCACTATAGGCACGCCTACCCGGTCGCTCCATATAGTAAGCTGTTCTACCGCTGCTGCACGAAAGGTATCCGCTGCACCCAATAATACATTCTTGCCGTTCTTTTTAAAGTTATACGCCAGTTTACCTATCGTGGTAGTCTTGCCCACACCATTCACACCTACCACAAGTATTACATAAGGTTTTTTCCCGGCCGGCACATCAAAAGTCGCAAATTCATTAGACGGGGCTTCCGTCAGTATATTCATGATCTCTTCCTGCAGTATACGGTTGAGCTCAGACGTCCCTAAGTATTTATCCTTTGCTACACGGTCTTCTATACGTTTTATTATTTCTATGGTCGTGTCTACCCCTACATCCGCACCTACCAGGGCATTTTCCACCTGGTCCAGCACTTCCTCATCTACCTTGTCTTTACCGGCAATGGCCTTGGTAAGCTTAGAGAAAAACCCTTCCTTGGTTTTCTTCAGCCCTTCGTCCAGCGCTTCCTTTTGTTCCTGCTGTTCTTTATTACGTTTAAATAATTTATCAAATAAACCCATAATCTGTATTTCGAGGCTGCAAAATTAGCTGTTAATTATTGTAATTGTGTATCTTATATACAACTTCCACCCAATTTAACCTCCCAAAGTCCCCACAACACAAATATCTCCAAACTACCCTACTCCCAACTATCTATTATCTACTTACGACTTACAATCCAACACCACTTTCTGGTTTTAACTTTTGACTTAATATGACATTCATTTGATAATATTTTTCATGTTTTTTTTGGCAGCTATCTATGCATCCATTAATTTTGACTTTCTCAACTTTTTTTAATCATATATAAAAACTAAATGAAGAAAATTTTATTATTACTCGGGGGGGCGCTGTTGATTGGGCAATTGTCAGCAAATGCGCAGACGCAGGCGTCAACAACAAGACCACAGGGGCCAAGATGTGGTATCCTGCAATTGAAAAAAGCAATGATTGCTAAAGATCCAACATGGGCAGACAAGTTTGCTGCACAAAGGGATGCACTGCAGGCTAATGCTAATTATTATATTGCACAGCAAAAATTAGCTGCAACCCAAAGAACAACAACTACTATTTCCGCTGTTCCTATCATTTTTCATATCATCGTTGACTCTGCCCAGTTCCTCCTTTTAGGTGGTACCGAAGGTATTATCAACCGTTGTGATTCACAGATCGCAGTGCTTAACCGCGATTACAACCATCAAAATGCGGATTCAACATCTATCCCATCTTCATGGAAAGATTCTTTGTATGGTAATGCGGGTATACATTTTGGTTTGGCTCATAAAGATCCCACCGGTGCTTGCTCCCCTGGTTATGAAGTAAAGATCATTGCAGGCACTACGACTACCGATGCTGGTTTCTCAAATATTAACGAGGCATTCCCGGAGGCTAAAACTAATACTACCGGTCTTGCTGCATGGGATGTTACCAAGTATTACAATGTATGGTGTATCAATTTTACAGGTGGGGCATCAAGTTTGTTAGGACTTACCCAGCCTTTAAGCTTTCTTTCTGGTTCTACATTAGACCAGGAAGGGGTATGTATGCTGTACAACACATTAGGCTGCACTGCTGCTGACGGCACACCTCCACCAAATACTGGCGGCTCGGCCGGATGGGTTTATCCGTATAATTTAGGCCGTACATTATCACATGAAACAGGTCACTTCTTCGAGATCTGGCATCCATGGGGCGATGATGGTGGTCAGTGTCCATGGTCATCAACCGCTACTATTACCGGTTCCGGCCTGATAGCAGGTGAAGATAACGGTATAAGCTGTACCGGCGGCGTTGGTTCAGACGATGGTCTTTCTGATACACCTCCTGAATCAGATGCTGTTTACGGCAATCCCACCTATACCATTCCCGGCGGTACTACAAACGATTGCTGCGAAATGCATGGCACTGTAAATACACAGCCTATAGGCATAGCATGTCTTAGCTTTATGGATTATACCGATGATGATGCCATGCACCTGCTTACACCTATGCAGGCAGCAGCAGTGGCTTCTATGGTGCTTGTTCCGCCTACAAGCACTACTGGCGCTACAGGTTCCGGCACAGTAGGTGAGAACTACAATCTTACTCAAAACCCAAGCCTGCTTGTTTGCCCTACTACCGGTATATCAAATACTACTACAGTTAACACAGACCTCAATATCTTCCCTAACCCTACAACCGGTCAGGTAACCATTACACTCAATGCATCTGCTGATGTATTGCATGGTATACAGGTTATTAACCTATTAGGCCAGGAAGTAATGACCATACAAGGCCAGAACCAGGACTACTACTCCCTGGATCTTTCCGGTATGGCAAAAGGCATTTACTTTGTAAAATGCAATTTCGCTTCCGGCAGCGTTACTCACAAGATATTGTTACAATAATCGGGATTACAATAAAACATATCCACAAAACGCCTTACCACCCGGTAAGGCGTTTTGCTTTTCTCTCCGCTCTGTTTCTCCGCTCTTACCTTTCGTACTGTATGGATGCCCCACTCACACAGGCCCGCTCGCATTGAAAATAATCTTGTGCATTTGAGCTAAGGGAACAAAAAATTTGTAAGTTTGATAGCGGCTAGCCACCCTAAAAGTACGGTCATGGAAACTCTGTTTTCGAGAAAAGCGTTATCAATAGCTATTACATGTTTTACAGGCTGGTCATGCGCCTTATTAGCCATTAATATATTCAGGGATTATGTATTCGGGCTTTTTGTATGGCTGCCATTTGTAATGGGGGCGATATCAACAATGATATATGCCTATAAAAACACAGTACCCCGTAAGAAACTTGTATGGAACGCCCAAGTTACCTTATTGATATTCTGTGCAGGGCTATTTACCTTTGCATGGGAGGGCATTATTTGCATTATAATGGCTGCACCTGTTGGCATGCTGTTCACCTGGCTGGGCGCCCGTGCCGGCTACGCACTGACCAAAAAGAAAGTGAACGGCAATACACTGGCAGCGATGGTAGCGTTGATACTCTCGGTGCCATTGTTCATGGCATTTGAGCACTCTGTGAAACAGGAAGATGAAATACGCTACGTGACTACAAGCATAGAGATAAACGCCCCTGCCGAAAAAGTATGGAAGCATGTAGTTGTATTCCCTCAGCTAAAAGAACCAAGTGAGTTTGTTTTCAAGACAGGTATCGCCTACCCCATAAATGCAACTATTGATGGCAATGGTGTGGGTGCGGTGCGACATTGTAACTTCTCGACCGGGAGCTTTACTGAGCCCATCACTATATGGGATGAACCCAGACTGTTGCGGTTCTCTGTGGCTGACCAGCCGGAGACCATGAAAGAACTGAGCTTCTATGATATACACCCAAATCACCTTCATGGTTTCTGGTCATCGAAACAAGGGCAGTTCAAACTGACAAGCCTGCCTAACGGGCATACACTACTGGAAGGTACAACCTGGTATGTAAATAAGATAAAGCCCGGCATATACTGGGCAGTGTGGAGCGACTATATTGTACACAAGATACATTTGCGCGTTTTAAAGCATATTAAAATGCTGGCGGAGTTATAAATATATTGGGAGATGCCTTCGTGAGGTTGTTGGTCAATCTAGCGACACTGCTTGTTGATTATTTTATACAACCTTCAAGACACTCATTATCAGACGCTTAGCATGTGGTTGTATAGAAGGTAAGACCAACAACGGCGGAATTACCTGGCGGGCGGAAATGCAACAGATGAGCAATTATTATTTTCCCCCCATAGGATTGAGGTATTGTAAGCCGTATATTTTGGTGAAATCTTTGTCATTATCCGAGATCAAAGTAAGGTCGTTGGTCATTGCAGTTGCGGCAATAATCGCATCCGGTATTTTCAGCTTGTACTTTTTGCGGATTTTTATTGTTTGCTTTATAATAGCATCATCAACTTTTAAAACGGATGAGTTAGCAATAAAATCCATGTAGACATCAATATCTTCAGTATTAGCAGCTTGCCATACCTGTAATTCTATTTCAGAAATAAAAGATATTATACTATTAACCTCAAGAATTTTATCCATAAACAAAAGCCCCGCTTTGGGGATCTTATCATTTAAATATTTGATCACAGAGCAGGTGTCTATTAAATATCCCTTTGCCATTCCGCGCGTAAAGATTTTATTTGTTCATCAATTTGCCCGATGGTCATTTTGCTTTTTATCCGCTTACGTAAGCCTGAAAAAGTATGGGAGCCCTTTTTGGGGACAGGAGTATTCTTTTCAGTCACCTTACGGTTTACCTTCTCTATATTTTTTTCTTTTTTCAGGAGCATACTCAAATGTATATTTTCAGTTTCCGGCTTTGATAATTTATTCACGGAAACCCCCAGTTCTTCTGCCAGCTCTGCCAGTAATTTCAGACTTTTTGTATTATCGCTCTCTATGAAAATAGCTGCCATCACTCATATTTTAATACAAAAATACTAAAGCCGGATTAAATAAAAGTAAAACAGGCCTGTATTTGACTGGTTTAATAATAAAATTTGTGGATAACTTCCTATACCCGAAAACAAACATATATATAACCTTTAATTACCTTGCGGGCGGATAAATGAACAACAGATGAGCACATACACAACAGAAAAACTACACCAGGCGCTAAAACACTTTTTTGGTTATGACTAATTCCCGTTGTTCCTCATGTTAGCGTAGCGCATCAGGAACAACAAATATAACCCGTCTGTTACGGTCTTCAAAAGTATAGCAGCCCCGTTTGGCGCGGATGTTTTCCACCCCTCTCTCCACCAGCAAGTGTTTTCCACTTGCGAATCGCTTTGTTTCCCAACCTTAGCGCACCGCATCCGGAACTACCAATAAGCTACTGCTCTGAATGGACATCATGACAAATGGCTCTAAAATAGCACTAAAGGCTGCACCCACAAAAACATATATATAACCATTATTTAAGCCTGAAACCCTTACTGGTAGCGGATAAAAAAAATTGTTGGGCCCAACTCCCCACATACCAAAATGCCCTATTCTACCTTTGTATCTAAACAAAAAAAACATAAATGGAAAATAAAAGGTTTTTCCTGTACCTCGTAACTCGCGGCTTACACAACAGCTCCACTCCCGCCTGCCCTGAGCGGCAGCTGAAGGAGAGAGGTCTCTTAAATTTTAATTCAGACAATTTCATTTATGCATAATAATAATTTTATATTCAATATATTTATACCAAAATATTCGCCCATGGCGTATAAAAAGTCGGGGAAATTAACATTGGAAAAATGCAGTAAAAATAAATTGATGTATAACTATATTTTTCACACTACACTTTTATTAAAAACCAGCTTACTAAATTATGACTCACGACTATCTACTATTATGCATAACAAAAATTTGCTTGAAGAAGAAATGCCCGGAAGTTTTTCGTTTTGATCTGTGAAAACTGCACAATTTTTGAACAAAATTGCATTCAATAAAAATATTCAAATGTATAACTAAAGCTCTTTGATTTATTGGAATCTATCTACGCAACAGCTCCGCTCCCTTGGAGTTCACGGAAAGGGTGCCCCTCCGGGCACGAGCGTAGCTCAGCGCAGCTCGCGGGAGAGGTTTATACATTTTACTTTTTTTTCATAAAAATAGCCCGGCCTCTAAAACACGCCCGTGCATCCTATTAAGTCGGGAAAATTGAGTTTTTAAAAACACACCAAAATAATACTTATATATAACGCACTAACCGGAACACATGAAAATACAAATATCAAAACTTACTCATCACCAAAAAAATCACATCTCGCCACTAACTACCAGGCATTGGGTCATTGAGCTATTAAGCAATTGAGCAATTCTTTCCGAATTGACTTAACTTCGCAATCCATTTTTGAATTTCAACAGCTAAATAGCAAGATTTTTGAATTTTTACTTTTTAATTTTTAATTTGAAACATGTTTGATAATTTAAGTGAGCGGCTCGAGGCGGCGTTTAAGCAACTGAAAGGTGAAGGCCGCATCAATGAGATAAATATTGCCGCAACCGTAAAAGACATCCGCCGCGCCCTCGTGGATGCGGATGTGAACTATAAGATAGCCAAGGAGCTTACTGACAGGGTAAAAGAAAAAGCCATGGGCGCAAAGGTGCTTACAGCAGTAAGCCCCGGCCAGCTCATGGTGAAGATAGTAAAGGACGAACTTGCAGAGCTGATGGGTGGCAGGGAAGAAGAACTCAGCCTCACCGGCAAGCCTACCATAATACTTATAGCAGGCCTGCAGGGGTCCGGTAAGACCACATTCTCAGGCAAGCTGGCTAACTTCCTGAAATCAAAAAAAGGCCGAAACCCATTGCTGGTAGCGGCTGATATATATCGCCCCGCTGCCATGGAGCAGCTCCGTGTGCTGGGTGAGCAGATAAAGGTGCCCGTATACATGGAGCCGGACAACAAAAACGCGGTATCTATAGTGCAGAATGCGCTGGCACAGGCAAAACAGAATGGCAACAGTGTGGTCATCATTGATACCGCAGGCCGCCTGGCCATAGATGAGGTGATGATGCAGGAAGTAGCCAATATAAAGGCTGCCGTAAACCCGCAGGAGACCCTCTTCGTCGTTGACTCCATGACCGGCCAGGATGCCGTGAATACCGCCAAAGCATTCAATGACCGCCTCGACTTTACCGGCGTGGTCCTGACCAAGCTGGACGGTGATACCCGTGGTGGCGCCGCCCTTACTATCAAGTATACCGTCAACAAGCCCATCAAGTTTGTGAGCATGGGCGAGAAGATGGATGCCCTGGATATCTTCTACCCGGAGCGTATGGCACAGCGTATCCTGGGCATGGGTGATATCACCACCCTCGTAGAGCGCGCCCAGGCACAGTTTGACGAGGTGCAGGCAAAAAAATTAGAGAAGAAGATACGCGCCAATAAATTTGACTTTGAAGACTTTAAAGAGCAACTGGGCCAGATAAAGAAGATGGGTAACATCAAAGACCTGCTGGCCATGATACCCGGTGTGGGCAAGGCCATAAAAGAGATAGACATCTCTGATGACGCATTCAAAGGTATAGAGGCCATGATAAACTCCATGACCCCCTATGAGCGCAGCAACCCGGATGTAATAGACGGCAGCCGCCGCAAACGCATAGCCAAAGGCTGTGGCAAGGATGTGAATGAGGTAAATGCCTTCATGAAGCAGTTTGAGCAAATGAAACAGATGATGGGCCAGATGAATAAAATGAAAGGCGGAATGGGTATGCCCGGCTTAATGCCTGGCAGAAGGTAAGCCCTGGTGTACCTGGCGCATTAGTTTATTGAAAAGCATTTTCATGTAAATAGTTTACCGGTTTGAATAATGCACAGCCATCCGTTTTTAAAAAGCTCATAGCACGCCCCCCGGCAGTTGTGGCGCTGTGCATTATAGGTCTCACCTGTCTGCTGTCCATATTCGCATACCTCCTCGTCCCGGACAATACCCCTTCGGCCAATCGTATGGTCATAGAGCTGGGCGCACGGCAACCCGGCTTCACCAAGCAACTGCTATACATACCCACAAGCATCCATCCGCACCATTACAGCCGCCTCTTCGAGTGGTTCAACGGTACACCATCCGGCTACCAGGCATCACCCATCAATGGCTACCGCTTCAGCGGCAACAACCTCATAGTGCACCACTACATAGACGATGGCCTGGAGGATACGCGCTACTACCCGCTTGCCACGCTACTACCCGCAGACCAGTTAAAAGAGCCACTACAGGCGCAGCAGGCCTGGCTGCAACAGCACCAGCTCATCACCCGCACATTCTACCTCGGCACAGACCGCTACGGCAGGGATATACTCTCACGACTGCTGGTCGGCTCACGGGTGACAATGGCTGTGGGTATCATTGCGGTGCTGCTATCCCTGACCATTGGCATTGTGCTGGGTGCGGTGGCCGGCTACTTCGGTGGCTGGGTAGACAATTTGGTGACCTGGTTCATCAACATCCTGTACGCCATCCCTACCCTGCTGCTGGTGTTCGCCATCACGCTGACTATCGGTAAAGGCTTCTGGGAGATATTCATAGCCATAGGCCTGAGCATGTGGGTAGGTGCGGCCCGCCTCATCCGGGGCCAGGTCCTCGCACTCCGCGAAATGGAATATATAACCGCCGCCCACGCCCTTGGCCTCCGCGACATGCGCATCATCTTCCGGCACATACTGCCAAACATAGCAGGCCCCATAATGGTGATAGCCGCCGGTAACTTTGCCGCAGCCATTCTTGTGGAGGCCGGCCTTAGCTTTCTGGGTTTTGGTATACAGCCCCCGCATCCGTCCTGGGGCCTTATGATAAAGGAGCATTACAATTTCCTGCTCACCAATCGCCCGCTCCTCGCACTCATCCCCGGCCTGGCTATAATGCTGCTGGTCTATGCCTTCAACATCCTCGGCAATGCACTAAGAGATGTCCTTGATGTAAGGGCTTAAGGTAGCAAGCCCTGTCACTTGCCTGCATTACACCACACACTTTTTGGTACCGATAGACGCTATCCGGATCCGCTTGAAATTTTTCGTTCCTGAATTTTACATACACAGCATCACCCCACAACAATAACCAACCTTTTCCCCGCAGGTATATCCCTCCCCCATGCCTCCTCCACATCTTTCAGCGCCGCAGTTTCCGTATCTATTTTTAATTTCCCATCTACGGCCAGTTGCATCATTTCGGGCAGTATGTCCTTAAAGAGCTGCTGCATTTCGTGCATCGGCAGGCTGCCCAGGCCAGACCCGCACAGCATGATATCTGAGCTTCTTAACGTGGCCGACGACAAAGTTATCTTATCACCAGCCATACCACCCACCGTCACGAATCGTACCCTGGGTGTGAATCCGCCCTTGCCATGCAACGAACCAAGTATCAGTTCCGCCGGATGCCCCCAGGTATAGTCTATAACCACATCTATCGGGGTGACACTATGTATTTGCTTCAGGGCATTAGTTATATCCGCATCATCCTGTTTCAGGGATATGGTCTCATCTGCCCCCAGGCGCTTAAGTTTCTCCAGCGATGCCGGGTTCCTGCCGGTTACTATTATTTTTTTAGCGCCATAGTAGCGTGCTATTTGCAGGGCCACCATGCCGGTCACACCGGTAGCCCCATTTATAAGCACCGTATCACCGTGCTTCATTTGCGCACGAAAGTGGAGCGCGCCTGCCGCACCCATAACAGCATTTGGCAGTGCCGCAGCCGTTACATCATCTATCCCGGCCGGTATTTTTACTATCCTGTTCTTGTCCACAATCGCTTTTTCGGCTATCATACCGCTGCCCCCCATTGCATACACCCTTGTGCCGTCTGCCATCACGCCCACACCATCTATGCCCGGTACTTTAGGCTCATGCAGTTGCGTGCTTGAGTAGTGGGCGCCACTGGCTATACCCTTGTCCAGGTTCTTTACGGCCGCGGCTTTTACGGTAATTACAACTTGGTCACTATTTGCGGGTACGGGATCCGCAAAGTCTGAATATTTAGGAGCTTCGCCCAGGGCGTATAATACTGCTGCTTTCATTTCTTAAAATTTCTGCAAAGATGGGCATACTGGCCTTACCCTCCAATATATGCACTAAATGAAAAAATTATTATCTTTAAAGCAATAAAATATATACACATGTTATCTGGCCCTAAAAAGATGATACTGGTATGCTGCTTGTTAAGTATTACACAATTCAAGTTCGCAGCCGCGCAGACCGTTATAAAGCTGGACAAAGAAGGTACTGAATATACCACCACGGGCTTTGTAAATGGCCTCAAACTAAAAGTAGAGATCGCCACTGATGCTGGCGAAGTAGGCATATCCTCAGTAGAGGCCATGTTTATGTACAATAACGGCTACCTGAAGAAAGAAGATATACTGGACAGCAGGTCTTATGAGACCGCCAGCGGTGAGATAGCAGAGGGTTCCGAAATCATACTGCGCAAGATACAGATAGCGTCCGTAACCCTTACTGATGTAAAGGCCATCGTTATTGGCTCACCAGATGCACCCCTGCTCATCGGGCAGAATGCCCTCAGCACGCTTGGCAAGATCACCATGGATTATGCCAAAGGTACCCTCACCATTCACAGTGGCCCAAAGAATCATCCCGCAAAAGACCCCAACAATCCATTCGACATAAGCAGTGATAAGATAGACCTGGTACATATACAGGGAGGCACATTCGGCATGGGCAGCAACGATAGCAAGGATAATGAAATGCCTAAGCACAATGTCACGGTAAGTAGTTTCAGTATCGGTAAGTTTGAGGTTACCGTTGCGCAATTCAGGGAGTTTGTAGAGGCCACGGATTACCGCACATCTGCCGAGCAGGAGGGCTCTGCTACCCGCTTTCACGATGGCCGCCGGGACGTATTCAGGGGACTTAACTGGCGCTATAATTCAGGTGGCTTTTTATGCACCGCTGCTGAGCAGAACGAACCCGTGCTCTATACCTCCTGGCATGATGCTCAGAGGTTCTGTGAGTGGATGAGCAAAAAGACAGGCAAGCACTACCGGCTGCCTACCGAGGCCGAATGGGAGTATGCCGCAAGGGGAGGCAATAAAAGCCATAATACAAAGTATGCAGGATCGTCAGACATAGAGGAGGCGGGATGGTTCCTGGGCAATGCAGGTGGACAAATAAGACCAGCAGGCCAAAAGAAACCCAATGAACTGGGCATATATGATATGACCGGAAATGTGCTGGAATATTGTAGTGACTGGTATGACGGCCATTATTATAAATACTCGAAGACAACCAACCCCAAAGGCGCTGACGATGGGCAGTTCAGGGTGGCGCGTGGCGGGTCTGTAATTAATGACCCCCTCGATGCCCGTGTCACAGACCGGCATTGGGACGACCCTACGTCCCGCTGCAGCTATAATGGTTTCAGGGTTGTGGTAGAGGATTAGACAGGCAGGTATTAATAGCTCAATTTATCAACTTATATCCTAACTTTGCTCTATGTCGGCGCACAAGATCATTATAGCTATTGATGGGTACTCTTCCTGCGGCAAAAGTACGCTGGCTAAAGAACTTGCCGTATTGCTGGGCTATAACTACATAGACAGCGGTGCCATGTACCGCGCCATTACACTTTATTTCCTCCGTAACCAGGTCAACTTTGCCGACCACAGCGCCGTGCTCGATGCCATTGCCAGCATCAACCTCTCCTTTGTATTCAATGAGCATAAGCTCAGCTCTGATATGTACCTCAATGATGAGGATGTAGAGCCTTATATCAGGGATATGATCGTCTCTGAGAAGGTGAGCGAGGTTGCAGCGCTAAAAGAGGTACGCTCCTTTGCCGTGGCACAGCAGAAACGCATGGGGCGCAAAAAAGGCATCGTCATGGACGGCAGGGACATAGGCACCGCCGTATTCCCGGATGCCGAGCTGAAAATATTCATGACCGCCGACCCCGAAGTGCGCGTCATGCGCCGTTTTAAAGAGCTGTACGCAACCAACCCACAAATAACCATCGACGAGATACGCCATAACCTGGAGCTGCGGGACTACATAGACAGCACCCGCGAAGAAAGCCCCCTCCACAAGGCCCCCGATGCCATCCTGCTGGACAACAGCAACCTCACCCGCGAGGAGCAACTTGACATAGTACTGGAATGGGTAAAGGACAGGGCTACTAATGTGGTGCCGCAACAATAGAGAGCGAAGAAAGTGAACGAAGAGCGACGTGGGGGGAATTATTTACTCCTTTTTTCTAAAAGAGGGTTTCATAAACCAATAAAAACAAAGCCTAAAGGTAGTTTTGAACAGCAACTAAAAGCCATATTAAAAGTCCCACCACCGCAAAAGGATAAAGAATGAGCAATTCAAACGATAGCAATATAAAGGAAGGTTTATATTACTTGTTCTTAGCTATCGTTTTTATATTAGGATTTCTTTTTGCTGCAGTGAATTTCGGCTCATTTATTGGGATATACAACCACAACTATGATTGGAGTTGGGGTTTTTATGACTTTTTATGGCAAGGAAAACAAGCATTTTATTATTCAATAATTTGGTTTGTGGAATTGACGCTTTTATTATTGTTTATATGTTACTTTGCATTTACGCGTAAAAGGAAAAAGGTTTTTATTTTATGTTGTCTTGTTTTATTTTCAATATTTGCATCTATTCTTATTTATAAGATAATGACAGATTTTAGAGAGGCTTAATACCCTAAGTGTAAAATTCTATATCATTGCCTTATTTAATTTAGATACATTCTTGAAAGTAGCGGTACTTTATATATCCTGCTGGTCAAAGTCTTCCAAAAGTTAAAAAATCGTTTGGCCTATACTATGAATGATCACCACCTGGTAAAGAAAATCGTAAAACTATAAGCCCCATTTTTCCCGTTGGTTAAAAAAAATGACCGTTCGTTAAAAGTTTATCATAATTCACGAACGGTCATTTTATATTTGGTGCAGATTCCGGCAACATGAAGCCCCTATGAACGACCACTGTATCTGATCATATAAAAAACAGATGCGCTTATACTCACCCATCTGCTTTGCCCTGCAGCCGCAGGGCATTTCATTTTAGGGTATCTGCGCCTTTACTTCTCCTGATATATCTTTTATCTATAGTATTAAGCCTTGCATAAAGTATGATGATCACTTCTGTGCCCGTGCCGCCTGATGCCGATAGGTCTGTAATATCAAGAGAAAAAGATACATTATAAAATTCAGATATCCTGGCCAGGCGTTTCCGCATAAAGTCTATACCCAGCGACAATTTATCAGCAAGGAGCGATTTATTCGCTGACTTTAACCCCACTCCATTATCTGCGATCCGCACGATCAGGTAGTCATCTACAGATAGGCTCAGCGATACCTGGATGGTAAAATTTTCCATCTCTTTTCTAAAACCATGTACTACACAGTTTTCCACAAAAGTGTGTATCAGCAATGGGGGTACCAGTATCTCATCAGGTTGATCGGTATTATCCTCTATAACCAGGGTGATCTTATCATCAAACCGGAGGTTTTGAAGAATGATGTAATTCCTTATTAAATTAAGCTCTCGTGTAACAGAGATGAAGCTGAACTGTAGATTTTCTATATTTTGCCTGATTAGCTTACTTAAGACCACCAGGTAGTTGTTTGCCGTATCACCGGAGTTTTTCTTAATAAGGCTTTGAATATTACTGATTGAGTTAAAAATAAAATGTGGGTTCAGCAGGGAGTTTATAGCCCTATGCTCCAGTTGCAGGTAATTCAGTTCATTGGCAAATGCTTTTTCCCTGCGCCGGTTGTATTGTTTTATAATGATCATGACAATGCACACAATACCTGCTATCAGCACAATATAAAAAGGATAGGTATAGTAAAAAGGCGGCGAAATATATAATGCCAGGTACTTAGACGGTGAGTACTGCCTGCTTTTCGTGACCGCCCTTATCTCTATGACATAACGGCCAAATTTTTCCAGGTAAAAATCTGAATTTTCACCGGTAGTAGCTATCCACGACCCAGTGTCTTTTTGTATGATGCGGTATTGGTAAGTATACGGTGCAGCATTGTCAAATTTCAGGCTGCTTAATGAAAAAGACAGATGTGTGTGCGCGCTGTTTTTTATGTATATGCTAGAGTAGTTGACTTTTTGGTCATTAACTGTGATCCCATCTATAAAAAAGAACGGTGGTTTTATATTGTTATTCAGCAGGCTGTCATCAAAGAAGTAGTATTCAGATCCAATATTGCAAACAATCTTTTTTCCGCAAGTGGTAAGCGACAAAAGATCATCTCCTGCAAAAGGGCTCTCGATATACCTTGATGAAGATGGATTGCTGATATCTGATGTTAGATAATATCCGTTGCTGGTATGAAGAATATATTGCCCGCTGGTAGCTGTGTGAATCATATCATAGCACGCAAAAGGATACTTTATTATTGATTTTGAAATGTTTTTACCTTGCATTTTATAACGTACAATGAAGTTAGCCCCTGACAGTACAGTAAGCGCGCTATCTACAATATACATACTAGTTATACTT
>Ga0206806_1124_pt1 | contig 14898 bp, 15 predicted proteins | sample Alteio_BWOrgCont_60_FD_152911 | JGI IMG/M metagenome (GOLD analysis project Ga0206806, IMG submission 152911) | Enriched cells from forest soil in Barre Woods Harvard Forest LTER site, Petersham, Massachusetts, United States -... | ecosystem: Environmental > Terrestrial > Soil > Temperate forest >... | reverse complement strand
TTTCCCGCTGATGGCATCTTTTTGGTAGTAAAATTACCAGGAGACCTTCACACACGGGTCAAATAATTATTGATGAATACCAACCGACTTTCCAGGGCAATCGAAAAAGCATTGAATGAGCAAATGACCAATGAGGCCTTTGCTGCGCAGGTATATCTTGCCTATGCATCATGGGCAAGCGACCAGGGCTTTGATGGCATTGCCAACTTTCTATTCCGCCATTCCCAGGAGGAGCGGGATCACATGATGAAAATACTGGAGTACATACTTCAACGGGGTGGCAAGGTGGTCATTTCACAGATTGCCGCTCCCGGCAATGATCCAAAAGGTGTAAATGACTGTTTTGAAAAAGTATACAAGTCCGAGATCGAAAATACCGAGGCCATTTACAAAGTGGTGAATATGAGTATGGAAGAAAAGGACTGGGCTACATGGAATTTCATGCAGTGGTTTGTAAAAGAACAGATCGAGGAAGAAACACTCGCTCTGGAGCTCCTGGCCAAAATAAGGATTGTATAGTTATCATGTACACATCCCATAACCTTCACCGACTGGGCGATGGATTTATTGAGCAGGCATATGCACACTTTTATCCCGGAAGTAAATAGACACTTTAAAAGATTTGCTGTAAGCTCCCAAAAAAAGCACGTTAATTATTGGGACTTGAAATAGCAATGGAACGGTGATAATTCCTTAGCGCTATTTCCATGGACCACCAGTATTTCTTTTTTGTTTTTGAAGAGAAGGCGAGGTAATCAAATTGGCCAAGATATTGCCACTCCCAAACGTAACAGTTGTAGAAATACATAATGAAACTGATCTTTTTTCTGATAGCTATTGTTTCTTCTGGGGAAATACCGTTTTTAGCTAACAGGTCTATGGTCCTTTGTTTTTGTTCTGTATCGAATTCCGTATCCAGGAAGGGTTCGTTGATCCATCCCCACACGTCTGTGCGTTTTGAGATAATGATGTTATTTTTATGAGCAAATTCTGTCAGTTGATCATTCACATCTCCTTTTAAAAAAATGACCTCCTTGTCATCTATAACAACAGATAGTGGAAATGTGTCAAAATTCAGCTCATTAATGCGGTCTGCCGCTATCTTTTTATCTTTATTTACCTGGCTTTGCCTGAAATAATAACCATTAGGGAACAGAAGCTCGTTGTCAGTTATAACAAGTATTGTTTGCCTGTATTTGCTTTCTTCTATCGTTTTATTTTTTCTGTTTACCCACATACGCCTTACGATCGTAATAACAAGTGCAAGGCAGGCGACAAAAGATAATACATCAACTATTTTATAATGTTCGTCTCTCATCATATAGCCTATAGCAGCCGTAATAGTAAACATGATAAGGAGAGCAAGTATGTTTTTCCGGTGCAGGTAATATTTCATACTGTTGAAGGTAGTAAAATTGTATTTATGGTAACATTCGTTGTGTGTTAAGGGGTCAGTTAACAGCACAAATATTCGTAACTTCGTTTTAGAATATTAATTGGCAGTAAAGGCTGTAAGCATAAAAATGATCCTTCAACAACCACTTTCCGATAATTTAGAACTGTTGGCCCGGCAGGTAGTGGAAGGCTTTATCATCGGGCTGCATAAAAGTCCTTTTCATGGTTTTTCCGTGGAATTTGCAGAGCACAGATTATACAACCAGGGCGATCCGCTGCGTCATATAGACTGGCGGGTGTATGGGCGAACTGATAAACTTTTCATTAAACGGTTTGAAGAGGAGACTAACTTGCGCTGTTGCCTTGTTGTGGATACCTCATCTTCCATGCAATTCCCTAAAGACAGTCAGAAGCTGAGTAAGCTGCAGTTTTCCTGCGTTGCAGCAGCAAGTTTATTGCAATTACTGAAACGGCAACTGGATGCGGCCTCACTGGCGCTTTTTGATGAGCAGGTCAATTATTTGTCAGATTGCCGCTCGTCACACAGCCATTATCGCATGCTGATGAATGAGCTGCAAAAAACAATAGATACCACTACCGAAAATAAGGTGACCAATGCAGCAAAAACCCTGCACCTGGTTGCTGAGCAAATGCATAAACGTTCACTAATTGTTATTTTTAGCGATATGATGGACGATGCAGATAACATAGAGGATATGTTTGCTGCTCTACAGCACTTGCGTTATAATAAACATGAGGTGATACTATTTCATATAGTAGATGGCGCCCAGGAGTTGGAATTTGAATTTGAAAATCGCCCATATGAATTTGTGGATATGGAGAGTGGGGAGCGTATAAAATTGCAGCCACAGCAGATACGGGAGCAATACATTACAAAAATGCGCAATTTTCAGGAGCAGATAGCTAACCGCTGCCATCAATACCAGGTAGATAGGGTAGCTGTAGACCTGTCAAAGCCGGTAGATGAGGTGCTGCATGCTTTTTTGATAAAGCGAAATAAATTGATGTAAAATCACCGATTTTTTTTATCTTTGCAGCCCGTTTGGAAACCCATTACTGAAAAGTGACGGGATAATATGTAAAAAACCCGCCAAACGCGGGTAAAGGGTATGAAGCATAACCGGGAATTTGAGATAGCCTGGCAGGGATTAAAACCCGGACCACACACCTACGTATACGATATTAATGATCGTTTTATGCAGGAGCATGAGGTTGATGAAAACTTCAGTAACTGGAATGCACGGATAACCCTCGAGTTTGACAAACATGAGAATTTTTTCATGTTGCATTTTGATGTTGACGGTCATGTAACAGTGCCTTGTGACAGGTGCGGAGATGAATTTCAACTGAGGCTGTGGGACGAGTTCGACCTGGTAATTAAGTTGACAGGTGAGGAGCATGAGAAGATAGAAGACGAGGATGATGTGATATTTATACCGCGGAGTGAAACGGTGATAGATATAAGTAAGTGGTTATATGAATTCTTAATGTTGAGTGTGCCACTGCAACATATACATCCGGATAAAGAAAACGGGGAATCTGGTTGTAACCCGGTGGCTTTAAATTTGCTGAACCAGCTTTCAGACCATGGGGAAAGCACAGTGAACCCAATCCTTAAAGGACTGGAATCACTAAAAGAAGTAAAAAAGCCGAAAGCGAAGCCAAAAGGCTGAGAAAACGAAAAAGAAGAGTAATTTTGTAATCATTATTTGCAATATATAAATAAAGTAAAATGCCAAATCCCAAAAGACGACACTCACAACAAAGAGGCGCAAAGCGTCGTACGCACTACAAGGCAGAAGCAGAAACATGGAGCGTAGATAAAGTTACCGGCGAAAGCCATCTGCGTCACCGTGCACACTGGGTAGAGGATAAACTCTACTATCGTGGTAAAGTAGTGATGGACAAAGCTCCGGCAGCAACTGAAGATGAAAAAAATCAATAAACTTATTATTTTCATTTAATGAAGATAGGACTTGATATAATGGGGGGCGACTACGCTCCTGAAGAAGCTATCAAGGGAGTGCAGTTATTTTTTGAGCAGATGCCTGATTCATCAGTGCATCTGTTGCTCATTGGCAATGCCATAGCAGCTGCACCATACCTGTCGTTACTGGAGCCTTATCATCACCGGTACACCTTCATAGAAGCTGCCGAAGTGATAGGTATGCATGAGCATCCTACAAAAGCGCTCAAAGAAAAACCAAACTCAAGCATTGCTATTGGTTTTGGCCTGCTGCTGAAAGGTAAGGCAGATGCTTTCCTTAGTGCGGGTAATACCGGTGCTATGCTGGTTGGCGCTATGTACTCGGTTAAGTCTATTGAAGGGATACTTCGTCCTACCATTGCTACGCCAATGCCACGGGTAGACGGTGGATATAACTTCCTGCTGGATGTGGGCATCAATGCCGATTGTAAACCGGAGCACCTGGTACAGTTTGCGCAGCTTGGTTCGTTATACGCGAAATACGTTTTGGGTATAGACCAGCCACGTGTAGCATTGCTTAATATTGGTGAAGAGGAAGGTAAGGGAAACATACTTGCACAGGCTACTTACCCATTATTAAAAGAGCTTACGGATATCAACTTCGTTGGTAATGTAGAGGGACGGGACATATTCCTGGACCGGGCCGAAGTTATCGTATGCGAAGGCTTTGTAGGAAATGTAGCCATAAAAATGGCTGAATCGATATATGAAATCCTGAAAGTACAGAAGGGTATCAACGACCCATTCCTTGAAAATTTCAATTTTGAAAAATATGGTGGTACGCCTATTCTTGGTATCAACAGCCCCGTTATCATAGGGCATGGTATCTCTCATGCATTTGCGTTCCGCAATATGATAGAGACAGCAGGTAAATTCATCAGCTCCGGTCTCACGAAAGCGATCAAAGAAAATTTCAAACTACCTGAAGCATAAACATTGATTTAGTTACAATAGTTGCAACAGCGCATAAAATATATGCGCTGTTTTTTATTATTTTTATGCGTACCTGAATTTTTTTATGCAGCATATATATTGCATCAGTGGCCTTGCAGCTGATCACAGGATGTTTAAGAATCTATCTATCAACGGATATGAGCTATTGCCATTGCCATGGGTGGCATTTGATAAGGCTGATAACATGGCCAGCTATGCAGTAAAAATGGTAGCCGGTATTAATGATGAGCATGCTATTATCATAGGTCTTTCATTTGGAGGAATGCTGGCGGTAGAGATCGCCAAGGCACATCCTTCGTGGAAAATATTTATTGTCTCCAGCGCCAAGACGACAGCAGAACTGGGCTATGACAGCGATTTTTTAAGATGGCTAAGCGGTAAAGATATTGTTCCCACAAGCCTGCTCAACAAGCCTTTTGTAACAGGGCTGTATCTGCTGGGGGCCAGAACAGATGAAGAAAAAAAGCTGATGAGCCAGATCATAAAAGACAGCGACGCTGCCCTTACGAAATGGAGCATAAATACTTTGCTCAACTGGAACAATACCACTTATACTGCCAATGTTACCCATATACATGGCACAGATGACAAGGTGATAAGATCAGCGAATGTAAAGCCAGACTATTGGGTAGCAGGAGGCGCTCATATGATGATCTATAACCGGGCAGCAGAAGTAAGTAAAATAATTTCAGATTGTCTTGCATCCTAAGTAACTTACAATGATCAAATAAGCACAGCAAATGATCTGCCTAAAATATATTGATACCCCGGTAGGTAAGATGCGGATAGGCGCCAGCGATGAGGGTATCTGCCTTTTTGATTTTCAATACCGGCGCAGTATAGACAGTATTATGAAGCGCATTGAAACAAATAGTGGTAAAAACTTTACAGAAGGGGAACACCCTTATTTTAAATTGCTGCAGGACCAGATAGGGGAGTATTTTTCCGGAACAAGAAAAGAGTTTGACCTGCCTTTACATTTTGCCGGTACTCCTTTCCAGAAAAGCGTATGGGAAGGCTTGCTCAAAATACCTTATGGAGAGACCCGGTCTTATAAACAACAATCTATATTCCTTGGTAATGAAAAAGCGATAAGGGCGGTGGCTACTGCCAACGGTGAAAATGGCATTGCTATAATTATTCCATGCCATAGAGTGATAGGTACAAATGGCAGCCTTGTCGGCTATGGTGGCGGCCTGCAACGAAAAAAATGGCTGCTGGACCATGAACGGAAATATTCCGGGAAGACAGGGCAAGCGGAATTGTTCTGATCAAACACAATAAATATATGTATTGTATTCAAAAATATTAATTTAGAGGCGAAACCCAAGATTTTTCACCTATAATACGTCTATAATATAATGAAGGGTATAACACTTCTTTTTCTGGCATGCATCTTTGCACAGCTATCCAATGCCCAGGTACCGGGGGGTAAAAAATATGGGTCTTTATCTTCACCCGCAACGGACTACTACAAGCAACAGCTCAATGACCAGGTGCTGAAGCAACTGAATAAAATTGACTGGAACCATGTGGACAGGACTACAAGCAGTGGGTCTGTACTGTATACTATTCCTGTGGTAGTGCATGTGCTGCATAATTATGGCCCTGAGTTGATTACTGATTCTACCATTCATAAAATGATGGCTTTGATGAACAGTTTTTATCTTAAGACCAACGCGGACACAGTAGATATCATGGATAAATTTAAGCCGGTAGCAGCTAACACACAGATAGCTTTTAAACTGGCAACTAAAGACCTGAATGGAAATGTGACAAAGGGCGTAGAACATGTATTCACATACCTTACTTATTCAGATAATTATAATCAGTCGAAAATAAATCAATGGCCGCCTGACAGGTATTTAAATATCTGGACAACGAGTGACATTACCTATCCTTCAGGTACATACGGATATAATGGGTACGCTTATAGTTCTTATGATGCGGCTTATTACCCATATTATGACGGGATCATTGAACCATATGAGAACCTGTGCATGCCATGGATGTCACGTATGTCAGCAGAGTATTTAAGCTTGCCCCACCCATGTGATTGCTGTAGTACTTCTTGTATAGATGCTGACGGGATAGCAGATACTCCGCCATGCAATAATGAATATTATAATTGTTTGAATATTTATGATGCAACCTGTGATACACCAAACACACAGAATATTATGACGAACTTCGATACCTGCGCTATTATGTTTACTTATGGTCAGGGACAATATATGCAAAATGTGCTACAATTAGATTTTGGGAACAGGGACAGTCTTATCACACCCTATACTTCTTCCATTACAGGAATGAATCAGCTCATGCCAGATATGCCGCCTGTTGCCGACTTTAGCGTGAGTCATGTTTTGTATTCTATTTATTCTACTGTAGTGATTGAGCCGGTTCGGTTTTTTTGCCAGGGAGAAAGTGTAATATTTGAAAACAAGAGTTGGAATGATACAATAATAGGAGCGGCATGGACATTTTCAAACAATGCAGAAATATCTGCAAGCACTTCCTTAAGTACTGTAATTAATCAGTTTCACAAGCCGGGATGGGTAAGCGTATCTCTAGCTGCCACTGGTAACGGCACCGGAACAACAACCCTAACTAATACTGCTGCGCTTTATATAGCGGACTCCATACCAACTAATGCCATCGGGTATGTGCAGGAATTTCATGTGGGTGCAGCAATAGCCAACTGGCCGTTGTTCAACTATTACAACAATGCATTTCAATGGCTGTTTGCATATGTGGGCTATACAGACGGTTACAGCCTTGAGTACGTAGGTTATGATCCGCGCACCTTCCCGCAAAATATGACCGGTACACCACAGGGAGATATTGATGATATTTTTACACCCGGTTTTGATCTTACCGGTTTTACAGATTCCTGCTATCTCAACTTTATGTCATCAGGCGCTACACGAACTACTGAGACAAAGTATATGAATGATTCCTTTGAAATTGATTATTCATTAAATGCTATAAACTGGAATAAACTTACAGTATTAAAAGGGAGCGACCTGGACAATAAAGGTGCTATTGCAACATCTTATGCCCCGGCATCTATGAGTGACTGGGTGCCGCATAATATTTCTTTGCCAGCTGCAGCGCGAGCAGCCTATACTATATTCCGGCTCAGGTATTGGCCGGGTGCGGATTCCATAGGTATCAGTACCGGTAATAATTTCTATTTGGATCATTTTAATTTTAACAGCGTTCCGGAAAGTGTTATGGCTATTGACCAGATACCGGTTGGTGTATCATTGCTCCCTAACCCTACACAGGGCAATAGCTTTGTGGTAATCAAAGACAGAGCAGCTATAATCAAGGCTACAGTTATAGTTACAGATATTAGTGGCACGACAGTATATAAGACCGAGGAAAATAATATGGGCAGTACTGCCCGGATAGAAATACCTGCAAGCGTGCTGACATCAAAGGGTTTGTACCTGGTTCATGTTATTACCAACAATATAAATCAAACGGAAAAACTAGTTGTATACTAATAACTTTAAACACTATAACACTACTATATAAAATTCATGTGTAACCGGATTCTTTTACTTTTCGCGCTGGTACTTGCAGGCATGTTGCCGGTTTCCGGCATTCATGCCCAAACGGGAAGCTGGTATACTCCACTCAATTGGGGGCTTATGCCGGTGGATTCAAATGTTGGGCGGTACGATGATGTTTTCTTTATCAGCCATGATACGGGTGTTCTTGTTTCATCTTATGGTATGATCTTTAAAACCGACGATGGCGCTGCACACTGGTTGTTAAAAAAAGCGATAGCTCCGGGAGTATATTTCAGGAGTGTGGAATTCTCCGGCGAGGGGCAGTATGGTATAGCAGGTACGCTTTCGGGTTATGTGTACAGAAGCACTGACCGTGGAGAAACATGGAATGATATATCCGCAGCGATCTCTGATACCGGGACAGATGCCAAAAGAATATGCGGGCTGGGACATTGGGGTGATATTTTTTATGGTGTTGGCTGGTGGGGCGGAACTTTAGCGCGGTTTTATAAAAGCACGGATGCAGGGGTGACCTGGACCACCAGCTATATAGATACCGGGCTTGCTTCAGGGCTTGTGGATATTACTTTTCTTTCGGCGAACAATGGTTTTATAACCGGGTATCATGCATATAATGGTACCATGCGGGAAAGTATAGTGCTACACACGCTGGATGGTGGTAATACCTGGACAAAAGTATTCTCTGATACTATAATAGGCGGGCGGATATGGAAGATACAATTTATAGACAGCCTTTATGGAGTAGGTTCTATAGAGCCTATGTATAAGGATACGGTAGCTATGATAAAAACTACTGATGGCGGGAATACCTGGCAGTTAATAACCGTGGGGCATGTAAATAGTTGGAGTTGGATAAGTGCCGGGACACAGGGAGTAGGATTCTTAAACAGGCAACAGGGCTGGCTGGGAGGTTACTATAATGGTATGTTCCAGACAAATGACGGAGGCCTTACATGGAACTTCCTGGATACAAATGAAGAGTGTGACCGGTTCTTCCTGATAGACAGTACGATCTATGTATCAGCTAATACGGTATATAAGTATAGTGCCAATACTTCCGATGAAACAAGCACAGCCCCGGCCCCGGCATTTGTACATAAACTTTACCAAGTGAGCCCGAACCCAAGCACAGGCATGGTAGAGATAACGTTTGATATAAATGTTCACCAGACCAATGTAGTATTGGAAGTCGTGGACCTGTATGGAAGGAAGACTTACCCGGTAATGCACGGCTATATGAAACCTGGCCATTATTCCTATAAATGGGATGGTAGTAATGCTCCTGCTGGCAACTATATAATTTGGCTGGGCACAGATGAAATACCGATGGTTCAAAAGTTTACATTGATCAAATAGTTGCGGGCGCGAAAAAAGGTAGCGCAATTGAGGCCAAAATGTATTGTTTTGCAATAAAACGGCTATTTTGTGGGTATCATACCCGCTCATAAATGACTTCAAAACTATTACTACAGATCGCACTGCTCTTTGTATGTTCAAAGATAGTATGCGCCCAGGACTATCCGGCTACGGAGATCTATATGATCGATATTCAGAAAACGGGAAACCATTTTAGCTTGGTGGATGGTGCACGGCTAATAAATGTAAGTAATAACAAAGGTTATGATAACCAGCCGGGCTTTATAGAGCAACTGAACTCTATTGCTTATGTTAGCTCCCGGGATAATAAGCCGACTGATGTTTATTTGTATGATTTGAGTACTGGGGTTTCAAAACAATTCACCAATAATACAGAGGCGGAATTCTCCCCTAAAATAACACCGGATGGCAAGTATATCTCTGTAGTGAAGGGTGGGGAGCAAAACCTGACCAGGATATCACTTGACGGAGCAGTGATCGAAAAATTATATACATCAAAAGACTCGATAGGGTACTACTGTTGGCTGAATGAAGATGAGATTGCTGCTTATGTGCTCTCTAATCCCGTGATCCTGAAACTGATAAATATAAAGAGTAAAACGGAGCAATACCTCGCTGATAGTATAGGGCGCAGCCTGTATAAATACAAGGATGGAGTGGTGATATGCAGGATGCTGCATGGCGGCAATGAGGTAGTATTTGCAGACCTTGAAGGACGGTATACCGAATGGATAAAACTGCCGGCAAGTACAGAGGACTTTTATTTGACAGATGATGGATGGCTATTTTCTTCCGATGGATCGAAGCTCATCTACTGCAATGTAAAACGGCTACAAGAGGGATGGCAGCAGCTTGCAGACCTGAAGGGAATGGGTGTTTCTAAAATATTCCGGATCGCTGTGAATAAGAAAAGGAATTTGCTGACTTTTGTTACAGCGGAACAATAACAAACTTTCGATAAGATATTTTAGAACAATAAATTCGATATTTTATGGAAAAATATTCGTTGAAGCTCTTCTTATTTTTACTTACTGCGGGTCATATATGCAAATGCGCAGCACAAAAAATGCCGACCATAGGTTACCCGGATACAACCAGGGTTTTCAAGTTAGATACTGTATTCAAACATGTCTGGGTCGATGGTAAATTCGTAGCAATTAAGATACTTCATGACCGGTATGATCCGGAGCATAAATCATATGAGCAGGTAGGTCCGGATGACTGTTATAATGCGGACCTGACCCTATTAATTTCAGACGAAAAAAGCAAGAAGAATAGCTACATGAAAAAATTTAAACATGCGCCCAACGACAGGCCGTATGTAAGTTACTCCCTGTATAAGTGTAAAGATCAACGGTTAAGCGATAGTGGACGGATTTATTTTATGATGAATGAGACATATTGCGGTTCTGGCTCACGCTATATATGGTATTCTATAGAGCTTGATAAAGGAGTCATACACCTCACCGAGCTAATGGAGCCAACGGGGAGATCGGCAGGCCTTATCTATAATAAAAATGATAAAGAAGTACTCTTGATAGTTGGACTATGGGCACAAAGTGATTCCGAGATGTCGCTTCCCGGCCATCTATACCGGATCTCTTTATGTAAGTATGACAGCAGCCAACATAGTTTTTCCCGGCATGAAATAGGTGTGACCAGACAGCGGTATCCGACCATTGACGAAGATAATAGCGAGCTACAAGTGCTAAGAGAAATAAAGAAACGCGAACCGGGAATACTTGGCTCTGTTAATGTCGGGGAATATGTGCTGCCTAATGAGCCTCGGTTTTATGAAAAGTTGAAGTAGGGTCAAGTCTTCCTTCACCTAGCATTTCACTGTCTTCTTCTTTTTCCCCAGGGCGCCTTTTGTTTTTATTTTATTGATGTAGTCTGCTGCTCCCGGCACTTTGCAGGCAGTGCCGTTCATATCTACTGTTAGGGTGCCAATCTTTTTTGCAGTAGCAAGTGCAGCATCTGTCAGTGCAGTTATATAGCTGCCTGTGGAAATAATGAAACCATTCATTGTATAGCGCACCCTGTTTGGTGCTGAATGGATGTTTTTTTCTATTCTTGCCAGCAAGGCTTTATACAGGGGGATATCTAATTCACTATCAGGTTTCAGTGCCGCAAGGTTACTAAGGGTGCACCATCCTGCCGCAGCAACATGCTCGTTTTTAGAATCTATCCATTCCATTGCCAGCTCGTGGCCGTAGCGGCTGCCGGCCGTTACCCATGGTACGGTATACTCGCTGATGTAACTGGAATCGGCCTTCTTTGCCCATGCCTGCAGGTCAGCTTTGGTCATCTTAGCATCATCGGCCATGAGCCCGGCAAGATACATGGCGTCAGCATTACCGGTGTCATAAAGGTCCTTGGCCAACTGGTAATCCATTTTTACCTTTTTCTGAATGGTCTTTAGATGTTCCACTTTCACCCCGAACAAGGGCTCCTTTAATCCATGCTTCAACAATATTTTTTTGACGCTTTCGCTGCCCATGGCTTTTAGCTCGGCCATAATATCTTTTGCGGTCATGGTATTTGTGCTTTAGAAATTCATTACTAAAATAATGAAATTTTGAAATAGAGAAAAGTCCCTGCTACCTCGCCATTGCTATTTTATACTTTTTGCCCTTCATTTTTTCGTTTTGTATTTTGTGCAGCAGGCCCTTTACTTTATCCATTTTTACCGCAGCAAAAGAGATATGGTCCTTGACCTCTATCATGCCGAGGTCACCCTTTTCAAGATGCCCTATTTTTGAGAAAAAGCCCACTATATCGGTTTTGTTCAGCTTTTCTTTTTTACCACCACTGATGTAGATGGTTGCCCAGGGAGTAGCTGATGGCAATGGACCGGGTTCTGCTGGCAAGGTGCAGGTATCGGGCGCTTCAGAAATATAGGAGGGTAGTGGCTCCTCCCGGTGCATGATAAGATAGGCTGTGCCGGTAGTATGCATACGTGCTGTGCGGCCATTACGATGTATGAATTCCGCCTTTGTTGATGGCAGGTGATAGTGTATGATGTTTTTCACCTCCGGTATATCCAGCCCTCGGGCAGCAAGGTCTGTAGCTACGAGGAAGTAGATACTGCCATTCCTGAAGCGCACCAATGTTTGTTCACGTTCTATTTGTTCCATACCGCCATGAAAGCTGGCGGTTTCTATTCCTTTTTCTTTGAGCAGTTCACTTGTCCGCTCCACTGCCTCGCGGTGGTTGCAGAATATAAGTGTTGACTGTCCGCCTATATGGCAAAGTAGGTTGAACAGCGTATTTATTTTATCTTTTTCATCAGATACTACTGTTTTTAAGGTGAGGTTGTCAGTTGTAGCGCCATCGTTGACAAAATTGAGCATGGCAGGTTCATAGATGCCGGTGAACTCGGGAATTTTCAAAGCATCGGTGGCGGAGACAAGTACGCGCTTTTTTAGCCGCTTCAGTTTGCTGATGATAAAAGACATTTCTTCCTCGAATCCTAAGGATAGCGATTTATCAAATTCGTCAAGCACAAGTGTATGAATACCCTCTGTATCAAATGAGCCGCGCACTATGTGGTCCATGATTCGCCCCGGAGTGCCAATAAGCAGGGCCGGCGGTGTAGCCAAGTTATTAACCTCTGTTTCTAATAAATGACCACCATAACTGCTATTGACCTTGAATCCTGTACTCATTTTTTTCCATACATGCTCTATTTGTATCGCCAGCTCGCGGGAGGGTACCAGTACCAGGCATTGTACGTGCTGATTGTTTTCTTTGAGCTCATGTAATACCGGTAACAAAAATCCTAACGTCTTACCTGAGCCGGTTGGCGCCAGGAGTACTACCTCTTTTTCCTTGCAAATGACATTATAGGCAGCCTTCTGCATATCATTAAGCACTTCGATACCAAGGCGGGGCAGTATATCTTTTACTAGTTTATCCATTTGCATGGCGCAAAGGTAATGCAAAAGACCCCGTGCTTTTCGTAACGGCTGCTTGGGCATCACCTCAGGAAAAGTGCCCTTTTGTATCCTGGGACACGGTGTCACATTTAAGTTTATAGAGCATATAGTTAAATCTTTTATAATTAGGGCATTCCGGGTAGGTTCAAAACATTGTTTACAGGATACAGGGAAGGGTTTTTCTACTATCTTTGGTGGCATCAATTATACGGTACCGGAAAATGAAGAAAAACATAGCATTATTGGCTGGCGGGTATTCAGGAGAGTATGTAATATCTATACAAACTGCTGAAACAATCGAAAAAAGCCTCGATCATAATTTATACAATATTTATAAGATAATTATTACCAAGGATGAATGGTATTACCTCGATAAAAAGAATAAAAAAATAGCGGTAGATAAAAATGATTTTTCATTGAAGATAGGGAGGATAAGTGGTGAAAAAATAAAATTCGAGTGTGTATTCATTGCCATGCACGGCACCCCAGGTGAGGATGGTAAAATACAGGGCTACCTGGATATGCTGGGCATACCATACACTACCTGTAATTCCATAGTATCTGCGCTCACGTTCAATAAAAGCTATTGCAATAAAGTAGTAAAGTCATTCAATGTAGTGCATATTGCCAATTCGGTACACCTGATAAAAGGAGAACCTTATTCTATGGGTGCCATACTGGACCAATTGAAGTTACCGGTATTTGTGAAACCTAATGAAAGCGGGAGCAGCCTTGGGGTAAGCAAGGTGAAAAATGTGGAGGAATTGCTTCCTGCCATTGAAAAAGCGTTCAGGGAAGATAACCAGGTATTGATAGAGGAGTTCATTGAAGGTAGGGAACTGACCATTGGTGTTTATAGAGTCAATGGCTACCTGCATGCATTACCTGCTACAGAAATAGTGAGCAAGAACGAATTTTTTGATTACGAAGCTAAGTATACACCCGGAGTAACGAATGAAATTACCCCGGCAAATATTGATGAAACGCTCAAAGAGCAACTGGAAAACAAGGCGATGTATATATACCGTCACCTTAATTGCAGGGGGGTGGTGCGTATGGACTTTATATTACAGCGGCTTACTAATAAACTCTTTTTCCTGGAAGTGAATACCATGCCTGGCCAGAGCGAGAACAGCATAGTACCGCAACAGGTAAGGGCGTCCGGGCGTACGCTGAAAGATTTTTACGGAGAACTGCTGGAAGATTGTTTAAAAACACATTCCGCATAAACTATAATAATGGCTTTAATAAAGGAAAGTATAAGAAGGTCGTTTTTATTTAACCTGGCTATGGTGTTGCTGTTGTTTGCAGTAGCATATACAGCCTTTTTTGCTACACTGCACTGGGTGACCAGGCATGGCGAAGAAGTGAAAATACCGGATGTAAGGGGCAAGGATGTTAATACTGCAACTGCGCAACTGAAGGATATGCACTTCGAGGTATACATAGATTCAACCTATGAGCCAACGATGAAGCCCTTAGCTGTTTTAAAGCAGGTGCCTGATACAGGATCAATAGTGAAAGAAGGCCGTACGATATTCCTTACGGTAAATATGCTTACTCCCCCGTTAGTACCTATGCCCAACCTGGTGGGCCTTTCATACCGTAGCGCTGAAATGCTTTTGAAAAATAATAAGTTGATTGTTGGGGATACCAGTTACAAATCAGATATGGCTTCCGGTGC
>Ga0206806_1092_pt2 | contig 14904 bp, 14 predicted proteins | sample Alteio_BWOrgCont_60_FD_152911 | JGI IMG/M metagenome (GOLD analysis project Ga0206806, IMG submission 152911) | Enriched cells from forest soil in Barre Woods Harvard Forest LTER site, Petersham, Massachusetts, United States -... | ecosystem: Environmental > Terrestrial > Soil > Temperate forest >... | reverse complement strand
CATGTATGGTGATGATGTGACCGAACTTATTGCAAAATATTGTAAATAGGAAGAATGTCTTTTATGAATATGCATTAACTTTCTTACCTTGCCGCTCCAAATATAATTTAATAATGAAACTGATCTCTTTTCTACCGCTCACAGCTATGCTGGCTGTTCTCGCATCATGCAGTAATAATGCCGGCAGGCAAGCAGCATCTAATAGTGATTCTATGAGCACCTCCAATCCATTTTATGCAGCAAGTACGCTCCCGTTCCAGGCCGCAGATTTTAGTAAAATAAAGAATAGTGATTACAAACCAGCCCTGGAAGAAGGCATGAAGCAGGAATTGGCTGATATCCAAAAGATCGCTGATGATCCGGCTGCCCCTACCTTTGACAATACTTTTGTCGCATTAGAGAAAAGTGGTCAGTTATTAAGGAGAGTACAAGGTGTTTTCGGGCTAGTGACCAGTGCAAATAACAATCCTGAACTACAGAAGTTACAGGAAGAGGAAGCTCCCAAATTAGCAGCCGTAAATGACGCGCTTTTTCTTAATTCAAAATTGTTTAAAAAGGTAGAAACTGTTTATAACCAAAGGGCCCAATTAAAACTTGATCCCGAATCAAACCGCCTGGTAGAGTACTACTACCAGAAGTTTGAGCTCGCCGGGGCTAAATTATCAGATGCAGCTAAGGACACACTTAAGAAACTGAACGGAGAGGAAGCTTCTCTTTGTGCAAAGTTTAATAATCAGTTGCTTGCCGCCGCTAAGAAAGGAGCTTTAGTAGTAACTGATACAGCCGCATTGGCAGGGCTTTCCGAAGGAGCACTGGCAGCAGCTGCCGTTGATGCCGATTCTGCAAAAATGCCAGGGAAATGGCTTTTACCACTGCAGAACACTACCCAGCAACCGGCACTTCAAATGCTCTCAGTACGAGACACCCGTCAAAAACTATTTGAAGCATCCTGGAACAGGGCGGAAAAAAGCGACTCGAATGATACCCGTGCTACAATAGCCCGTATCGCGCAGATACGCGCACAAAAAGCTAAGCTTATAGGGTTCCCTAATTATGCAGCACTGACCCTGCAGGATCAGATGGCTAAAACACCGGAGACAGTAACCAAGTTCTTAGATAAACTGATTCCCGCTGCTACCGCTAAAGCTACCCGCGAAGCAAAAGATATACAGGCGCTGATAGACAAGCAAAAAGGAGGTTTCCAGTTACAGCCTTGGGATTGGAACTTCTATTCTGAGCAGGTACGTAAGGCTAAATATGACATTGATGAAAATGAGGTAAAGCCTTATTTTGAGCTGAATAATGTATTGCAGAACGGAGTGTTCTATGCGGCTAACCAGCTTTATGGCCTTACCTTCAAAGAGCGCAAGGATATACCTGTTTACCAGGAAGATGTAAGAGTGTTTGAAGTGTTTGACAAGGATGGTTCTTCCATTGCCTTGTTTTATTGCGATTATTTCAAACGTGATAATAAGAACGGTGGTGCATGGATGGATAATATGGTTGGTCAGTCTAAGCTGCTGGGTACAAAGCCGGTAATATATAACGTTTGCAATTTCACAAAACCGGCAAATGGCCAGCCCGCGCTTATCAGCTTTAGTGATGTTACCACAATGTTCCATGAGTTCGGGCATGGCCTGCACGGCATCTTTGCCAGCCAGGAATATCCAAGCCTTTCCGGTACCGCTACAGCTCGTGATTTTGTTGAGTTTCCCTCGCAGTTCAATGAGCATTGGGCCTCTGACCCGCAGGTATTTAAGAATTATGCCAAGCACTATAAGACGGGTGCCCTGATGCCGCAGGTATTGGTGGATAAAATAAAGAAAGCAGCCACATTTAATGAAGGCTACGCACTTACCGAAATACTTGCTGCCGCTGACCTGGATATGCAATGGCATATGGTCACAGTAAATGACCCGCTGCAGGATGTGGATAAATTTGAGGCGGCAGCGTTGCATAAAACTCATCTTGACGTACCCCAGGTACCTACACGTTACCGTTCCAGCTACTTTCTGCATATTTGGAGCAATGGCTATGCTGCAGGATATTACGCATATCTCTGGACAGAAATGCTGGATGATGATGCCTTTGCCTGGTTCCAGGAGCATGGTGGGCTTACCCGTGAGAATGGGCAACGTTTCCGCGATATGATACTCTCCCGCGGTAATACAGAGGACCTCGCTACGATGTTCCGCAATTTCCGCGGCAGTGATCCGCATATTGAGCCAATGCTCAAAAACCGGGGACTTACAGAATAGTTCACATACGATATTATAAAAGCAACGTCCCTTGCAATCTGCAAGGGACGTTGCTTTTTTTGTTGACTTATCTCTAATTCTTTATGAAATGCAAAGTGCTGGATATTTGCCCTGATACCAAATGTATAAAGTATAGCCCTGGGGTTGTAATGACTGGCTGATATTGATGTTTGCCTGCCTGTTGCAATTCGTTATCTGTCACTTGTTCCACTTTACGGCCGGTTATATCATATATCTCTATGCTTACATTTTCTGCCGAGGCCAGGCTATAAGATATTGTTGGGTTGCCAGAAGTAGGGTTAGGGTATACTTTAAAGTCATTTATTGCAATAACCATTTCAGTAACCTTGTCTGCAGGACTCTCATGTATCGTGACCGTTGGTGCTGCATTAGGGTTGTCGCCGCCATCGCCGCCGTCTCCGTTTACCGCATTTAATAATGAATAGAATGTTACACTGTCTGAAAAAGTTGATGGAGCTGTCCAATAGAATTGTATGGAATATTTATTAATACCGGCTGTTATCGGTGATAGCATGACGCTATGCTCTACCACTGTAGTAGCACCGCATGGATAGGTATGTATATCACTGGCTAACGAGGCTGGTATGGTGAATGTGCCTGCCTGTGTCAAGTCTCCTAATACAGCAGATGCCTGGAAACCAAATCCCGGCAAACTGCCTGATATTCCTGTAGCATCACCGGTTATGCTTATAAGATAGGTCTGTGCTGCATTATAGGTTGTGATCGGTGCCAGGGTAGTACTATCCAATACCTGCAATGCCACAATATTAAGTGGATTATTACCACCATGGCAGCTGCTTGTCTGGCAATGCCCTGTGGTTCCTGTTGCTGCGCCGGTAACATTGCCATGCCCATGGTGTGCAGGCCCGTCAACATCGCTGGATAATGTGAAATATAATACCCCTAAAAATAGGCTGAGCACAATGCTTTTTTTCTTCATAATTCCTTTTGATCTTTATTTGCGTATTTATGTTCCAAATCTCGGTGCAAAGGAATTTGAAAAACCTTGAATAAATTAGCAGGGGATATTATGCTTGCATTAATTCTGTTGATAGTTTCATCTTTACTAGTCGTGTATACATGAATTAATGATGTGATATATTGTTTTTGGAAAAAGAAAATTCACAAATACAAAAAATGTCACCACGCAATCCAATACCCAATAATTTCTTAAAATATTAAATGTATATACTAAAACCGCCTTTTGTCCGTAGTATTATTAATACCTAAACAAAACAAGTATGAAGGCCATTTTGCTCCTTTTTTTACTCCCAGTCCTTTTGGTATGTTCAGTGCAAGATCTTTTTGCAGCATTCCCGGTCATGAGCAAAAAGGTTTTTGTGCTGCCTGTTGCTGCTCCTCCTGCTGTTCCTGTATTGACTAAAAGAAAAAGCACTGATGCTACAACACATGTAGCAACTTTACGGCAAGCAACGTCATATCATGCCCCATATCATGAGCATACTTATGCATACAGGGCATTGATGTTCGGTTTGTTGGGAATAGTGGTATTGCCATTGGGTTTTAAGGCTATAGAATATGCGGGTTATTCCAGGCGATATTCTTACAGAATGAAGGGGCAATCCGTTATGGCCACTATAGGAAAAGTACTTGGCATCATTGAGTCCAGCCTGTTTATAGGGATTTTATTCGCATTGTTAGGCTGGTTTATATACAAAAACCCATCTTCTGGCACTTTTTTCTTGGATATGCTCGGTGCCATCGGGCAGGGCCTGGCTGATGGTGCAGGCAATTAAGCTTGTCGTTATAAACCGCTGCTGGACATATTTTTCAGTATCCATTTATGTGTATGGCACTGTTACGCATTAATGTTCTCTTTATTTTATAAATTTGAGCATGCAGGCGAAGAAAGACGCCCTGCTATCTTAAGTTGGCAAAAAGCATAAAAAAAGATACTCCCCCTGTAACGGTAGCTTCATCAGATTATCAGATCAGGTACCCACTGCTTTGGCTTATTTTGATCGTTGTTATTCTATACCTGCCTACCATCTCTATGGGAATGACAGACCTTGATGATGGTGTCTTTATAAATTCTAAAAATGATCTGTACGAACATTTTCAGAACCTGTACCTGTGTTTTCAGCGAAGTCTATGGGGGACCGATGCTGATCTTATGTATCGTCCTGTTGGTACAGATGTAATGATATTGAACTATCATTTGGCCAATCACGGCACCAATATCTGGGTATTTCACTTAGGCAATATTTTGTTGCATATTATTTCTGTTTTACTGATTTATCAATTGTTTATCAAGCTTGGTGTTAAGAAGTTACATGCTTTTATACTCGCTATGGTATTTGCAGTGCACCCTGTGCTTACAGAAGCTGTGTCATGGATAAGTGCCAGGATAGAAACTATACTTTGCATTTTTATACTTGCCTTCTTAATAAAATCAATTGACTATGCAAAAAATGGAAAAATATCAGGATTACTGCTTTCAGCTTTGTTCCTTTTACTGGCATTGTTTGATAAAGAAACAGCGGTGGCTGCTGCTCCTGTAGCTTTTGTTTTACTGGCTGTTGTGCTCAGGCATAACTGGCGGTCAAGGCGTTGTGTTAATCTGTATTGCTCATGGGCATGCTGTTATACAATGTGGTTTGTTGCAAGGTCGATAGTGCTTAGTGGTCACACACATTTAGCGCTTGGTGAAGTTGTAGGTAATGTTTTTTACAGGATGCTTACTATGGTGCAGTATCTTGGCAAAATATTCCTTCCTTTCAATTTGTCTGTGTTTCCGCTACAGGAAGATACCGGTTACTATTATGGTATAGTTGGTATATTACTCTTGGGAGTATTGTTGTTTCTTAATAAGAAACGTGACATGCGTATAATAGCAGGTGGGATCGGCATTTTTGTGCTGTTCCTGGCTCCTACTTTTTTTATCCCAAAAAGTATGAATGTGCAGATATTTGAGTACCGGCTCTATATCCCTATGATAGGGGTATTATTGATCCTCTCGCAAACATCCCTGCTGCAAAACAAGCTTAATGATAAGCAATTGCTTGCCAGAAGTGTTTTTTTATGTTGTATACTGGCAGGGCTAAATTTCGTGTACCAGCAATACTTTTCTGATCCGCTGACTTTCTGGACACAGGCAGAGCGATCTTCACCACATTCCGCATATGCCAAAATGATGCTGTCGGCGCGTGTGGATGATCCCGCGAAAAGTGAAGCGCTTTTCCTTGAAGCCTATAAACTTGATCCCAATCAGCGGATGCTCAATTTTATTTATGGCGTAAGGCTACAGGACAAAGATTCTATACTGGCATCAGAAAAGTACCTGCTTGCCGAAAAGAATAAGTCTGGCTACTACCAGTGTGACTATTATCTGGCAAGGGTTGCTATGGCAAAGAAGGATAATAAAGCTGCCATCGCTTACCTTGAAAGCTACCTGAAAAACGATAAGAAAAATACCAAAGCTAATAACAACTTGTTACTGCTGTATCTGGATACTGATCAGGACGATAAAGCTAAGGAACAGGCTATACGCATGCGGGATGAAGGTCTTGACGTACCCAAGGCTGTGATAGACCACTTTCATTTGTGATTCCCGTGGACATTATTTAATTGCCTCAACAAACTTTTTCATTTCACCCATAGAGCCTACTGTGATTCTTGACCATTTACCATCTTCTTCAAATATTTCGGTGCCTTCTATATTGTACGCCTTTAATTGTTCAAAAAAATCCTTTTTATAGTCGGCTAATGAGAAGTATATGAAATTAGTTGAAGAAGCTATGCAATGAATATTTAATCGCTCCATCTGCTCAATTGTCAATGATCTTATTTTTTGATTTTGAGAAAAAGTTTCTTTCACAAAGGCGTCATCTTTTAATGACGCAAGTGCTCCTGCAAGCGATACAGCGCTGACACCAATGTTTGCCCCAAATTGTATCTGGCCAAGTTTATCAATGGTTGTTGCGTGTGCCAGCCCATAACCTATGCGCGCACCAGCCAACCCATATATTTTTGAAAAAGTTTTTACTACAATAAGATTTGTATTTACAGTCACAAGGGAGCTTACTGACCGCTCATTTGTATAGTCAAGGTATGCCTCGTCCACTAACACTAATGTGTGTTTAGTAGCTTCATTAATGAATGAAACGAGCGAATCGTGACTGCAAACTGTGCCCGTTGGGTTGTTGGGATTGCATACATACACCATCCGGGTATCGGGCTTTATAGCAGCCAGCATTGCCGTAAGGTCATTTTTTTTATCCTTTTTAAGGGGTACCATTATTTTTTGAAGCCCCAGTTTTTCCGCAGCTTCTGTCCAGCTGCTAAATGTTGGGTCTGCAACAACCACGTTGCCTTTTTGCAGCGCCGCATATTGCATAATGATGTTGAGCATATGGATGGACCCTGCACCGATCATAACATTTTCCTTTGTTAAATTGTTTTTTTCGGCGATGGCAGCCACCAGGTCTTTGATCATTTGCCATTGGTACCTGTTACTGATACTCACAGTATTTGCCATAGCATCACGTGCCATTTGCGATGGTCCGTAAGGGTTTTCATTTGAACTTAATCTAATAGGGCCATCGCTTACAGTATCAGTCGGAAAATTGCCGGCTTTCGGCATAGGAGCCCCAAATGTTTGCAGCCGCGCAAAACCTATGCCCGCCGCTACCAATCCTATTTGTTTTAGCCATTTTCTACGGTTTGTGCCCATAACATTAATTTTCTATCATCTAAAGTAACTATATAAAAACAATATTTATACTCTGAACGCATGGCATATAAACAGATCGCGATTTTTTAACTTAAATTATACCTGTCTGGTCTTTATTGGCACAATATTTTATTATTCAGTAAATATTTATGAAGCCATCACCCAATCAGATGAGAAATAGCTTTTTATCTTTTATTATCTGTTTTTGCCTGCTTGGCATTATGCCCGCAAATGCACAAAACCATAAGCCGGCATATATAGATTCTTTGTCGGGAGCATTACAAAAAACAAAAGTAGATTCTGTTAAAGTGGAGATCCTGTTCAGTTTGTCGCTGGCATACTATGGGGCAGGCGATTATGCTCAGTCTTTGCAATGTAACCTTGCAGGGTTGAAAAAATCAGGCCCAAAAGAAGCCGAAATGATCAGCGCCAACCTGGATAACGCAGGTAAGAACTACCAGGCCATGGCGGAACATACATCCCATAAGCCGCTACCTGATTCATTGGCAACACTGTCCACAGATGTGCTGTTACAGCGCGCGCAAGGTTATCTTCTCCGGTCCATTGAGGCCGGAAAAGAAACCGGTAATACTGATAGATTGCAGGACGCATACTATCATCTATCGCGTGTGCAGTTGTTGCTGGGTGATACTACTGGTTCGCGTGAAAGTTTCCGGCAATACAATAATTACCTGGCCGCTGTATATAACGAGGATAAAAAAGATAAGATCGTCCTGAAAGACCTGAAGCATGTGTATACCCAAAAGCAGGAAGAGGGGGCACAAAAGGAATTATCACTGCAGCAGGAGATACAGGTGAATGCATTGCAATATGAATATGATAAGAAAGAGGCTGCAGCGCAAAGTGAGGCGGAAAAAATGCAGTTGAAATATGAAGAGGAAGCTCAGCAGAAGCAGATAACCTATGATTTTGAACGAAAAAAAGCTGTGCTGGAAGCTGAAAAGGAAAAAAGCGATGCGATAAATGCTATAAAGATCACTGACGCCCAAAGGCAGCGCAATTACTATTTTGCAGGGTTGGTAATGCTGGGATTACTGATACTGGTCATGCTTAATCGTTTTGCTATATTACGAAAAAACCGCCGACTGCTGGAAGAGAAGAATAAACAGATAGCGGCTGAAAAAGTGATCGCTGATAATATGCGTATTCGCGCAGAACATTCCGAACAGTTCAAACAGCAGTTCCTGGCAAATATGAGCCATGAGATCCGTACCCCAATGAATGCGATAAGTGGCATGACCCAGCTATTGCTTGACAAAGTTCCAAGTCCGGTTCAGCTGCGCTATCTTCAGGTCATCAGTAAGTCGTCGGATATATTACTCCATATTATCAATGATATACTGGACCTTTCAAAAATAGAAGCTGGCAAAATGGAGCTGGAAGCCATAGATTTTTCCATATCGGCAACGTTACAGCAGGTGAAGGATACTCTTACCCATCGTGCTGAAGAAAAAGGGCTGCAATTAATTACCAATGTTGAAAGTGATATTGATGATATAGTGGTGGGTGATCCCTATCGGCTTAACCAGGTTTTGATAAATCTGGGTGGTAATGCCATAAAGTTCACAGAAAGAGGGGGTGTGCACATAAATGTGAAGCTGCATAAAAAAGAGGGTAAAAAAATGTCACTACTCTTCTCTATCGTGGATACCGGCATAGGCATACCAAAGGATAAGGTCAATAGTCTTTTTGAAAACTTTACACAGGTAAATAGCTCGGATACTCGTAAATATGGCGGTACGGGATTAGGCCTGTCTATTTCAAAACAGCTTGTAGAGTTACATGGTGGCTCCCTCTCGGTAGAAAGTGACCCGGGCAGAGGCACTACCTTCTCATTTATATTCACTTATGATATCGGCTCTGCTGAAAAACTGCAGCAACGTATGCAGCAGGAACTGGTAGCTGATGGTAGCATTTTGAACGGCCTGCGTATCTTGGTTGCAGATGATAATGAGTATAACAGGATGGTGGTAAGTGAAATACTGCAGTTTAAAGCCGGGGTGAGCGTAAGAACAGCGGTAAACGGTGAAGACGCTGTAAGGATGGTAGAGCAGAATGATTTTGACGTCGTTCTTATGGATGTGCAGATGCCGGTAATGAGTGGTACGGATGCGACCATCTATATCCGTGAAAAACTACCTGCGCCAAAGAACCACATTCCTGTTATAGGCTTTACCGCCAGTATCATGAGGGCTGATATAGATAAATGCCTGGCATCTGGCATGAATTCATACGTGCCAAAACCTTTTAAAGCATGGCAGTTAATAAATACGATAGCAGATGTTACTGGTAGAAAATCGGTAGGAGAGTTAGCGGCTAATGGAGTCAACCCAATTGTAAGTGACAGTGTATCTGTGAATTTTATGCCGGAAAACATTATGGTCACCGATCATGACTTCCTTAGAAAATTCTGTAACGGTGATGAGGAACGGATAAAAAAATACATTCGTATTTATCTGAAGTCTGTACCGGCGTTCATCGACAAAATGACGGTAGCTGCGGAAGAAAAGAATATGAATGATATAAAGTCTGGCATACATGCATTCAAACCCAGCTGGATGGCAATGGGCATGAGGCGCACCGGTGACCTGGCCACCAAGATCGAGTCCCAGTGCGAAGCAAAAAGCGATAAAGTATATGACTATTTAAAGCTGCTGCTGGAAGATATAGACAAGTCTGTTATGGAATTGGGTAAGGTTGCATGAGATTTCCACCGATGTTATACCCTGATTCCATCGGGATACTTGTTTCAAATGAATCGTCGGCCTTTTAATTATTATTAGGTATAGGTCTTGTATTCTATAAATTGCTCCACATTTTCAATTGTTTATTACATTTGTGGCGCAAAATCAGAAACTTATGAGATTATTTTTCATGATACTGGGATTTGGTATCATCACGAATGCCAGCTATGGACAAGGTATGCTGGACAAAGTTAAAAATGCTGCGGCTAAAGGAGAAAGCAGTATAAGCTCGGTAGATCCGGCTACTGTTAAAAAAGTGACCGACCAGGTAATGGCAAAACTGGGGCCTGCTTTAAAGCTTACAGATGCACAAAAAGCAAGTGTAAGCACTGCAATAAATGGCTATCTTAAAAATAAAGCTGCCGCACAACCGCTGGCAGTTACAGACAAGCCTGCATATGACGCAAAGACAACCGAAAATAAGAACGACCTCATGGGTAAAATGAAATCTTATCTATCAAAGGACCAAATGTCTCAATTCCTGAAAATGAAACCAAAAGCTGGCGACAAAACCAACCCCCTTTCTGCAATATTTTAGTTGTTTTTCTTTGAAAAAATAAACCTCAGCTTTTATAGCTGAAGTTTATTTTTATGTAAGCTTGCCTGAATAAAATTTACAATAAACAGCTATGAATTGGGAGCAAACAATGTTGGGTCTACTCCTATTTGTTTTTCCCAATCTGCTGTATCCCAATAAGTACGCTGTTCGGTAATTAATCCATGATCATTAACATGAAAAAAAGCGCCAACAGGCAGTTTATATGACCTGTTGGTAGGCTCTATTACTCCTGATGGTAATTCCATAGGGCCGGTGAAGGTGGCAGTCTCAATAACTTCGCACACTACTACATTGCCTTCCGCTATTATGCTAATGATCTCTTCCTTTAAATCCGGAAGAGATTTGTCAAATACTTTAAACCCCATTGCCATCATATCTTTACCAATAGGACGGCCTTGGCTAAGTGAACTCCGGGAAATAAAATCAGGGGCAAGCAACGCAAGCATATCATCCAGTTTGTGTTCTGACCATGCACGCCAATATTCAGTAACAGTTTCTTTAGGCGTCATGTACTATAAGTTTTTCTGTTGGTATGAATTGCTTCATCAAACTTGCCATGTCAAGATACTCTCGTAAGTGAGCTATTTTCCCTTCCTTGTTTATCTCGTATATGAAGCTTACTCCTACTGCATATTTCTGTCCCACAAGTGTACTTGGATCACCGGGAAACTGCCAACCTGTTGTTTTGGAAAACTCAACCGCTTCTTTGGTAATTACACCCCGGTTTACATATTCAAAAACACCCCATTCAGGAGTAGCCTTATCAAACAGTATTTCAGGTGTCTTATCTGATGCAAGCTTCCCTTGTGTACAGAGTTCAACAACCGCTTTCTTGCCTTTGTAAATCTTGTTCATATCCGGCATTAATATCCATTCGCAATCATCGGCAATGGTATCAGCCATGGTTTTGAAATCATTGTGAAAGCCGGATTCAAAAAGTTTGCGGAAAATGGTCATTGGTTCTGTTTTCATTTTGCTTTGTTTTAAAATGGTGATATTTCAAAGAGTCAGGAATAAAGATGATGTGGTGTGCCTGCTTCTGTAAGGGTCTGCAGATCGAAGTATTCTCTTATTTCAATGAGTTTACCCTCTTTTATTTCACACATCAGTATTATTGGTAACTCAAACTTTGTACCTACAATTGGTTTATGTGTTGATGCAGGCCACTTTTCAGTTACTGCTCCTTTATGTACATACTCCCAAACAAGTTTGGTTCCTTCGGCATTCGTAAATACATTAAAAGGAAGGAGCCCTTCAGCAGATCCATGAACTCTTGCGGCTACAGAACGTGTTGCCAGTTGTCTTATTTGGTCAAGCCCGCTGAATTTTTCACCGGTAGCCATTATCAGCCACTTGCCTTCCGGAGCCCAAAGCTTCATTACACCATCAATATCCTCATGAGTCATTGCTTTAGTGAATGCCTGAACGAAATCGGCTGGATTCATTATTTCTGTTGCCATTTTTCTGATTTAAAAACATTTGATAATACATTGCACATTGCTCATCAGTTAAAATAATACGCAGCTCCGGTCAAAATTATTACGATGCATATGCCTATAAGGACAAAGTGAATAATATAATGTGGGTCTCTTTTGTATTTCTCTGATTCTATATACCTGAACATGGTTTTTATTTAATAGTTGCATTAGAATGCAACTGATGCCTCCATTACAAATCCATCAAATTGCCCGCCATTCAGGATATTGGTAGTAGGGTAGTTAAGGTACACCTGGTTTACGTATTCTACCTTCATCATGATGTTTTTGGTAACAAACCATCCTATAGAACCCACTGCGCGGTTGATAACGATATCCTGAGTGTAGCCATGTATAGCACCGGTCACTGAATTATAACGTGCACCAATCCAGAAGTTTTCCTTCTTGGCTGTGAACCTGTATATAAGGTCACCTGCAAACTGTGTGGTCTGACGTTGTGTTGTTTCGGTGATGGCACGTCCTTCAGCATCTTCATAAGTACCAAAGAATTCAAGCCCCCTGTATTTCAGGAACAGGTTTACCATAAATGTATTTACTTCTTCACTATAGCCGGGATTATACCTGCCTGAGAAGGGGCTGTAGTCATTGGCATCTGATAATGTGGTACCATTAGCTACGGCCTGGTTTTCCATTACGTTGTAGTAATGTGAGCCAGTACGGTCACCACCAAACAATGTATTGCTGTTGGCACTATGATCGGAATAAGCTGATCCGGTAAGCCTGCCTCTCAGGTTTTTGGTAAACTGCTTATCATAACCCAGTTTTCCGTGGATCGCTGGCATATATTGATTCACTTGTCCTGTTGCAGAGTCTATTTTAGTTGGCGCATTTACTGTTGGGTCAAGTTCCCCGTTTGTAACGCCTACCATTGCAAATAAGCCTGACTTGTGGTGGTAATATACCTCACCGCCGATTTCTGTAGCAAACTCATCCATAATATAGTTTTCCACAAATGGGTTATAAATGGTATTACCTCCGTCTGTTCTGCGGAAATGCTGATCGCCATAATCCACATCAAACTGGCCGACTTTTATGGTTACACTTTTCATGATCTTGTCAATGAGTGAACTATGCAGGAACGTTAGTTTGTCGAACTGTATGTAGCCACCTTTCACCCAGGTATCTTCATGGTGCCTTGATGCCAGGTACATAGTGAAGCTTAACCGTATACCATCATACAACTGGGCATCAATATTCAGGTTGGCCATGGCCAGGTCAAAGCCGTTCGTAAGCGGAATGAGGCTGTTTACATTCCCTGTATATGGCGCTTGTGTCAGTGGCGCGGCAGTATTCTGATCCCGCAATGTCTGGAAACTCTGTTCCAGGTTGCCACCGATTTTTACGCGCATTTTTTGGAATGCAGTAGTATCACTCTTAGTAGTCTCAAAAACATTTATGCCCGACTTGTCATTTGGGCGGTAATATTGCATTCCTTCCTGTGCGCTGGCAATTCCGGATGCAAAGCATAAAATAAATAGAAATTTCATTTTCATAATTGTGTTTTTAGATTGTGAGTGTTTGATTTTTATTATTGTAAGCTAGTTTTGAAATTTAGCGTGATCTCGTTGCCTGTCTTCAGGGTTCCAAAAAGCGCTACAGGAGGGCTAATGCCATAGTCTGTCATTTTTATAGTTTGTGACCCGTCAAATACGAGTTGCCCTTTAACCGGCATGTATACTTTTACCTGCATTTCTATTTGCCTTGTCACCCCGGCTATTGTAAGGTTCCCTTTCGCAGAAAAAACTGTTTCATAGGCCTTCGCGGGTATAGATCTTATCGGGCTGCTCAGTACAAAGGTTATTTCCGGGTTGGCATCTGCTTTCAGCGCTTTATAGGTATTGTTATTCATCGCTGATCCCATATCACTTTTAATGGAGTTGACTTCCATTTTTATAGTTATAGCATCCAGGTCAAAGCTCCCGTCATCATTCCATTTTACTGTGCCGCTACCGGATACATTCTGCACAGTTTCATCCCAACTATGGAGATTGGAAGTGCCATGAATGGTCACGGTATGTTCTTTTGATACAGTATAGGTGCTTTGAAGTGGGTTGGCTGCCTTTATAAATGCAAACGCTATTGCCACTAATAAAATACTCCTTAATGATTTCATATGCTTTGTCATTTTTATGGGTTCATTTTTTCAAATATCAGCCCGGCTACTATGCCTTGTAATGATCCCAGTATCAGCCATGTTGCAACCATGGACAGGGATATGCTCATGGCGCTGTATATAAGCCACATCATAGGGAATATAGCAACCATGGTATAGATCACCCCGAACTCAATGCCGCGTGTAAGGAATGAGCCGGTAAGTATGCCTTTTGTACGACTCCAGAACCATGATAGCGCTAAGCTGATGATGAAGGGATGTATATAATAGATCATTAGCCTGTCTGACTGTGTATTAAATGCCGGATCGAAATACTGCAATGCAAGATTCGGGAATAGCCATATGGTCAGATACAACCCAAGAATACTAAGGATAAGCAATACTACACCTGCTGCCAATCCCGTCAGTATTATTTTTTTCATAATGCTCTGTTTTAAAGTTGATCTGTTCCTTTATATAATTTACTGCTCATTTGTCAGTATTACTTTCAGCGCTTTTTCTTTCGCAGCATTACCAAATGTGTCATATGCCTCTATGATCTGGTCAAGTTTGAAATGATGCGTGATGAGTTGTTTAGGTTGTATCTTTTTTGACTGTACGGTTTTAAAAAGCATCGGCGTTGTAACAGTATCCACTAGCCTGGTAGTGATGGTTATATTCCTTGACCACAGCGTTTCCAGGTGCAGGGTAACACTCTTTCCATGAACACCTATATTGGCGATATGACCGCCTGCGCCAATGATGGCTTCACACATTTCAAATGTTGGCGCGATACCTACTGCCTCTATAGCTACATCTACACCCCTGTTATTTGTGTGCTTCATAACTGTTTCCACTGCTTTTCCATCTGTGCTGTTGATGGTCATCGTAGCACCAAATGTTTTTGCAACCGCAAGACGGTTATCATCCACATCTATTACAATGATCTCTGCAGGTGTATAGAATTGTGATGTTAGCAGTGCAGCCATGCCTACAGGGCCAGCGCCTATAATAGCGATG
>Ga0206806_1123_pt1 | contig 14915 bp, 10 predicted proteins | sample Alteio_BWOrgCont_60_FD_152911 | JGI IMG/M metagenome (GOLD analysis project Ga0206806, IMG submission 152911) | Enriched cells from forest soil in Barre Woods Harvard Forest LTER site, Petersham, Massachusetts, United States -... | ecosystem: Environmental > Terrestrial > Soil > Temperate forest >... | reverse complement strand
TAACTGTTATCAACAACGGTAACCTGTTGATTGGTGCCGCCGCTAACACTTATGTCAATACCCATGTTACCCACATTGTAATTAACCAAAATGCTTAATTGCGGGTCGTTATCATTGCCTTTGAATGAACGCATAAACCCGTTAGGGCCGTACACCACCAGTTGGTATTCATTATTGTCAAAAAGTTGTACCGGCCATGCATCTTTAATGGTATCACCTGGTGTTACTGCATAAGCACGCGTGGTTACATTTGCATCGTTATCGTCGCTGTTTTGCTTGTGGTAAGCGTATACGTTAAATGGCACGCCCGCTGATTGCGTACCTGCCTGAAAGGTAATTTCAAAGCTTTTTTTATCGGCAGAAAGGGCACCATCGGCATGTATCTCGTAAGGCAACGCGCAGGATGAGCGTACACCACTTTCCTGCCTTGGTACAAAAGCGGAGGCTAAAGGCGATTGCTTTGTTTGTTCAACATCCTGTTTGCTTAATAATTTATAACCCGCCGGTACTTCTTTAAATTTTGCCTTGTGTATCTTTTCAACAAAAGCATCTTTTGCAATAGAAGCAGGCGCAGTAATTTTTTCGCCATTATACGGCCTGAAGATGGTGGTCAGGTCGCCGCACACCGCCCGCCGCCATGGGCTTATATTTGTTTCTTTTATTTCCTTACCCGTTTTCTTTTGCAAAAACTTTTCTAAAAACTGTAAAGGGCTTGTGTGGTCAAACACCTGGCTATTAACCCAGCCGCCCCTGCTCCATGGAGATGCAACAACCATCGGTACGCGGTAGCCTAAACCAATAGGGCCTTCACGCATGTATTCTCTCGGCCAGTTTTTCTTTTTCATCTCCTGTTCCATCGTAACAAAATCAACCGAGGTATCTACGCCGGTTGATGCCTTGCCCGTGCCTGCATCATGCATATTTGGTGCTGTAAAAGGCGGCACATGATCAAAATAGCCGTCATTCTCATCATAGGTTAAAATAAAAATTGTTTTCTTCCACACTTCCGGGTTTTGCGTTAATATATCCAGCGTTTCCGATAAATACCACGCCCCGTACCATGCCGAGCTTGGGTGATCAGAAAAAGTCTCCGGTGCAACCATCCACGATACAGTAGGTAGCTTCCCTGTTTTTACATCCTGCCTAAACTGGTGCAGCACATCACCTTTGGGTATATTTACCTCGCGCTCCGTTATTCCATCCATGTATTTGTGCGTAGTAAGGTTGCGGTAATAGGGGTCGTTACGGTTATCGCTAAAAGCTTTTTCGTGCAGGTTTTTTTCATGCTGGCTTAACTGCGCATATTTTTCTTTCGTGTATACCTTTTTATCTTCAAGCACATGGGTAAGCGTGTCCTTTTTATATTTAAGGGTGTCCTGCATATCTTTCAATTCTTTCCCGGTTGCTGTAGTACCCTGTAGTTTTTTCTCCAGTTCCGCAATTTCAACCGGCAGGCTTTTCTCCGCCTTCGCCAAATAATTAATATACCGGTCGCTCAGCTTTACATTGTACTGTGTAAAATATTCAATGGGGTTATCGCCAAAATTATCAAGCCATGCACCTTCCTCATCACCATAGCCGCCATCCACACTAATATCATTCTGGTATATCTTCCACGATATGCCGTTTTCTTCCAGTCTTTCCGGGTAAGTCTTCCAGTTTGCCCATACTCCATAATCCGTGTCCTCATTCCAAACCTGTGCTTTTGAATTTTCATGCTGTTCTTCCCGAATAGTGCCCGTCCACAAATACAGCCTGTTTGGTGTAGTGCCAGTCAGCGATGAGCAAAAGTGCTGGTCGCACACAGTAAAAGCATCCGCCAGCGCGTAATAAAACGGAATATCTTCCCGTGTATAATACCCCATGGTTAAAGGCATTTCCTTATACTCATCATCGCCTGATTTTTTAACATCAAGCCACCTGTTATGCCTGCCTTGGTTATGTGCATCTGTTTGGTTGCTCCAGGAGTGTGGCAAAGAGCCCATCCAGGTAATTTTTGTATTTTTTATATCCAGGTGAAAGGGTGAATATGTTTCGCCTTCTTTGGTGGTTTGCAGCCATACCGGGTTTTGGTTGGGCAGCGTTACGGCATGGGGGTCGTTAAAGCCACGCACGCCCTGTAACGTGCCAAAGCAATGGTCGAATGATCGGTTTTCCTGCATTAATATAACTACATGTTCCGCGTCGTAAAAAGTAGTACCCGGTGGTGGGTTTATGGCAAATGCTTTTTGAATGGATGGTGGCAGTGTGCCGAGTAACCCCACACCGCCGGATAGCATAGCCGCTTTTTTAATAAAGTCCCTTCTCGTGCTCATAGTTAATAAATAAGGGGATGAAAGTAAGCAAAGCTTGCCACACACAACAAGTGCTTATTATTATTTAATAGTTACAAAATGAGGGGTGTTAAAGTAATTGGAAAGTAAGAGAAAATTATAATGACGCGAATTTCTGGGCGACCCTGTTTCAAACTTCGCGAAACTCCGATGCTGCATCAATAGTGTTATTTATTATTCCCATCCTATTTTTGCAGGCTCAATACTACTACATGGCCGGCATTTATATACATATACCTTTTTGCAGAAAAGCCTGCCATTACTGTAATTTCCATTTTTCTACAACCACTGGCAATATGCCGGCAATGGTACAGGCGATTATTACAGAGGCAGAACTGAGAAAAGATTATGTGCAAGAAAATATAAGTACCGTTTATTTTGGCGGTGGAACCCCATCGTTATTGCCCATCGCAGATTTACAATTGTATGTAGACAGCATGCGGGAATTATTTAAAGTAGATGACGATGCCGAAATTACCCTTGAAACAAACCCTGACGATATTACCACCGAAAAACTTGCCGCCTGGAAAGCTATTGGAATTAATCGTTTAAGCATAGGCATACAATCTTTTTTTGAGGAAGACCTGCAGTGGATGAACAGGGCACACACTGCTGAGCAGGCTTTGCAAAGTATACAATTGGCACAAGAAGCAGGCTTTGATAACATCACTATCGACCTTATTTATGGTACGCCAACCCTTACTGACGAACAGTGGCAGCATAATGTGCAAACAGCCATATCACTCAATATTCCCCACCTGTCGTGTTATGCACTAACTGTTGAGCCTAAAACGGCGCTGGAAAAAATGATAACCACCAACAAAATTGCCAATGTTGATGCTGAAAAGCAAAGCAGGCATTTTGAGTTGTTAATGCAATGGCTTAACGAAGCCGGGTATGAGCATTATGAGATCTCTAACTTTGCAAAACCCGGTATGCGCAGCAGGCATAACAGCAGTTACTGGCAGGGCAAACACTATATTGGTTTGGGGCCAGCTGCACATTCGTTCAATGGCGGCAGCCGTCAATGGAATATTGCCAATAACGCCATGTACATACAAAGCCTTGAAAATAGCGCCGTTCCATTTGAAATAGAAGTGCTTACACCTGCCCAGCAGTTAAACGAGTATATAATGACCAGCCTTAGAACCATGGAAGGCCTTTCACTGCAACACATACAGCAGCATTGGGGGCTGGCTGAAGCTGAACGGGTAAAAAATGGCGCATTTGTTTTTTTAAGTAACGGCCAGGTTATTTTAATTAACAACAGCCTTGTACTTACCAACAGCGGGCGCCTGTTTGCTGACGGCATTGCTGCAGAACTGTTTGCGGCGTAATTAATTTTTTCCTAATATGTATTTATCCTTTTTTAAGGCTGCTTCACAAAGCAATGGTGTACTTTTACGCTTCTAAAAAATAATCCGTACTAAAAAACTACTGTTCCTTATGGCCAAATACAGGTTTGTATTGCTAATTGCCCTGTTGTATAGTTTTAGCGGTTTGCATGCCCAGCAAGCGGATTCCATTAAAGTAAAAGTTTTTTTCGCGCTGGATAAATACAACATATCTCCAGGTGCTAAAAATATCCTGGATGATTTTATCGCCCGTCACAAAGAAATTACCTGGATAAATATTGAAGCGTTTACTGACAGCCGTGCCAGCGTTGCTTATAACGATGTGCTGGCATTAAACCGCGCAAAATCTGTTCAAAACTACCTGCTTACCAACGGCCTGCAAAAAACAACAGAAACACATATTAATGCATTTGGCAAACGCAAACTGCTTGATATTGGTACCACCGAAGCGGCACACCAAAACAACAGGGTGGTTATACTTACCTGCTATGTTATATCGCCGCTTAAAGCTGTTGCGCCACAACCCAAACCGGTTGATACGGTAAAACCAAAACCCGTAGTTGTGCCGCCGCCAAAAGATACTGTAAAATCCGCACCGCCGCCACCAGTGGAGGTAAAAAAAGATACCCCAAAACCTCAGCAGGTTATAATTGCACCACCGGTAGTAACATCATCACCTGCTGTTACCATTAAAATTGAGCCAGTAGTGCCCGATACCGTTATTGAAGTAAAAGAAACTGTACCAACAGGCGAAATTGACCACGGGCTTGCACAGCGTATACTTGAGGTTATAAAACATGCCCAAACAGGCCAGTCGTTTGTACTGCATACTATATACTTTGTTGAAGGACGGCATGTGTTTGTAAAGGAAGCTGCCTCACCATTAAAAGCGGTACTGGAGGTAATGAAAACCCGGCCAACCCTTGAGCTGGAGGTGCAGGGCCATGTATGCTGCACAGACTCACTTGCCGAGGATGCGCTTGATTTTGACACACACCAGTTTAACCTTAGCTATGCAAGGGCACAGGCTGTTGCAGACTATCTTGTACAAAACGGCATTGCCCGCGAAAGGGTGCAGTTTTTAAAAGGGTTTGGATCGAGAAGGCGCATAGTTTACCCTGAAAAATCCCTGGCTGACCGCAACCGTAACCGCAGGGTTGAATTTAAAATATTGAAAAAATAGCTTCAGTAGCCGAAACCAAAAACACATGAAAACAAGCCACTATATATACCTGCTTTTTTTATTACCCGTTTTGCTGTATTCCTGCGCAGCACCATACCAGGTTTCAACAAACGTTAAGATAAAGAACGACTGGAAGATAAGCGATATAAATGTTGAAGGAGATATTGCTGGTACCCCAATAAACGCACCCGTTTTTGAAGACGTAAATATGCAATGCCTTAAGGACAGTAAATGGAGTTTTTACGAAGAAGGCAGCGGTGCGTACACTATTAACAGCAGCGATTCTGCCACTTGCGTAAAAGGCGTGCGTAAAATAACCTGGGAAGTGGTAACCCTAAAGGGAAAATCGCACTACCTGCAATTTTACCGGTATGGTGCACCAAAAGGTATTTTAACTGACAGGTTTACACTATACATTGCTGAAATAACACAGCTCTCCAAATCGTCATTCACCTTAAAATATCCCATTAAATACCAGGGTAAAACGGGCAGCATTGTTATTACGCTTGCAAAGTTGTAATAACTTGTATAAGTAAAAGTGCAGACCTATAAGGTTTTAGAAACCTATATTTCAATCATGTCAATCATGTTAACCGCATATATATGCGGTTAGCATGATTGATTTAACACGATTGGTTTTAAAATGATTGAATTTGCTGAGAAGCCGATCATTACAGCTTTAACTCAACTTTTCCTGGTTCTCTTTTCAGGTGGAATATTTCTGCGATTTTTATACTTTCGGGATAGATAACGAAGTATATGTGAAACGTTTTATGGTGCAGGTAAACACGGATATCGAGATTATGAAATTGGTGAGAGATGTACTTTTTATGGAAAAGCGGTCTTTCGCTGATAGCTGCAAAAGCCTCGTCAAATGAGTTTATTACCCTTAAGGTACTTTCTACACTCTCATGCAGTAAATAATAGCCTGTTATTTCCTGTAGTCTTTCCTGGGCGTGTTGTGAAAGCTCTATAACCCTCATTTGGCTGTTATTTTGGCCACCAGTTCGGCCTTCACATCATTCCAGTTTTTTGTAATGCCTAATACAGTCTGCGCCAGGCCTATGTTCAGGTTGTTTTCAAAAGTCATTTTATCTAACCCATACAAATCCTTATAATAATCGTCATCATGCTCTTCCTGAACAGAAATAGCTGCGTCGTCAAAACGGCTCACGAATTCTTTAATAGCCGCCGATGTTCCGGGCGAGCTTACCTCAATTATCAATTGTTCCATATCAAAACAAATATATTTAAAGATACAAAAATTTAGCGGTGGCCTTCTCGGTTTCATGCGGCCAAATTGCTTTAGCTATAATTGCTTATCTTTACAGCGAAAGCATCGTATAATGGAAGCTATTAAAATTAATGTAAACAAGCAGATTGACGGCTATACTTTTAGCATTGCACCGTCTACAAGGCAGTTGATACGAAGCCTGTTTCAAACTCCCATCCTGCAAATAATATTTTCGTAGCATACGATACAAAAAGCGATTTTGAAGTGTATTATGGCAGGCTTGAAAATTACATTTATCCCGCCTTGCTTGGTATTGATGACCAGCATGACATGAATAACAAAATAGATGAGATCCTTTTTGTTGATACCCAAACGGGTAATGTTTTGCACAAGCACAAATTAACTGCGTGAAAAAGAACTATCCTCTTTATTTAGGTAAAGCAGGGCATCTTACTGTAATGTCGGAATTTTTAACACGTGGCTGGAATGTAGCAATACCGGAAGTTGATATTGGCGATGATATTTTTGTGGTGCAGGATGACAACGGTACACTAAGGCGGGTGCAGGTTAAAACTTCCACGGTTAGACAGAGCAGCTTTAGCGGTCAGTTTAATATATTGCTGCCTCAACTCCGCAACGTAGCCAATATACCGGTTCACTATGTATTTATTGTAAGGCATAACAGCCAGTGGACCAGGCCCGTAATTATACGACAGGATTATTTGCTCGACCTTTTTCAAAATGGCAATGTTGGATCAGCACATGAAGGAAATTTAAACTTATATTTTTCATATTTTGCAGACAACAGGATCGAATGTTCCGGGTTTGACTTAACCCGGTATATCTCAGATTTTTCGGACTTCCACTTGTTGAGGACTAAGCATAGCATATTTAGAAAACCCAGTGCCCGCTAACTGCCCAAATCTCCTCATTCCACCGAAATACTTGCTCATTTCCCCAAAGCTTACAGATATTAGTTGCCATTAACCGTTCATCTATACCATAAACAGTATAAATAAGAAATAACTTATTTTGCGCTTTCCGGCAATTGATAACATTTCAAGTTTTAAACACATGAGAAAATACGTATTACCTGCGCTGGCTGCTGCAATAGCTATATCTGCACAAGCCCAGCAAACCTCACTGTCAGTAAAAGATTACCAGCGCGCTGAAAGTTTTTTAGCGTACAATACCGACCAGTTTGTTGACCATGGGGGCATTCGCCCAGAATGGTTGCCCGGCGATAAGTTTTGGTTTCGCGCGCTTACCCCCAAAGGCTACGGGTTTATACTGGTTGACCCTGCCAAAAAAACAAGCGCCCCCGCCTTTGACCATCAAAAACTTGCCGCCGCACTATCAGCAGCAGCAGGTGCACAATACAATGCCGATAAGCTGCCGTTTAACAGCATTAGCTTTTCTGACGATGGTAAAACAGTAATATTCAAAGCAAATGGCAAGCAATGGGGTTATGATGTTGCAGCTGGCACGGTTGCCGAAAATAACACACCCGCAAAACAGGGCAGGGAAGGCATTACCAGCGGCGGCGGAAGAAGGTTTGCTGGTGGCGGTAACGAGGTAGCCAGCCCTGATGGAAAACTATCGGCATTTATAAAAGATTATAATTTGTGGGTAAGGGATGTTGCAACCAAACAGGAAACGCAGCTTACCACAGACGGTGTAAAGGATTTTGGCTATTCAACAGATAATGCGGGGTGGAAGACCAGCGACCGGCCTATACTGCAATGGTCACCTGACTCAAAGAAGATATCAACCTTTAAGCAGGACCAGCGCAATGTTAGCGACATGTACCTTGTTACCACAAACGTGGGCAAGCCAACATTAAAGGCGTGGAAATACCCCCTGCCGGGCGACAAGGATATACCCATGATAACAAGGGTTATTATTAACGTGGATGTACCAAAAGTTATAACCCTGCAAATACCCCCAGACCCGCACCGTGCAACGCTTAGCGATGATATTGCCAGCAGCGGCACATTTGATGATAACGACTGGAGCGACGGCGGGCAACTGGCTTTTGTATCAACAAGCCGCGACCATAAGAATGAAAAATTCAGGATTGCCGACCCCGCGACTGGCGCGGTGCGTGAAGTGTTTGAAGAAAACGTTGCCACGCAGTTTGAAAGCGGGCAGGGTGCAATTAACTGGCGTTACCTGCATAAAACCAACGAGATAATATGGTACAGCGAGCGTGATAACTGGGGCCATCTTTATTTGTATGATGCATCCACCGGTAAACTAAAAAACCAAATAACAAAGGGCGATTGGGCTGTAACAAGGCTTGTTAAAGTGGATGAAAAAAACCGTGTATTGTATTTTATGGCTGATGGCGGCGAGGCTGAAAACCCCTACTTTGGGCAGTTGTATAAAGTGGGTTTTGATGGCAAGGGCCTTACTGTGCTTACGCCAGCCGCAGGTAACCACACAGTAACGTTTTCACCAACGGGCGAGTATATTGTTGATACCTACAGCAAGCCTGATGTACCGCCGGTTACGGAGCTGCGTACTATGGATGGCAAGATTGTTTGTAACGTGGATAAAACAGATGTGTCAAGGCTTGTTGCAACAGGCTGGCATGCACCCATACCCGTAACCTTAAAAGCCCACGACGGGCAAACAAATATTTACGGCTTAATGTTTACCCCAACTACGCTTGACGCTAATAAAAAATATCCCATAGTTGACTATATCTATCCCGGCCCGCAGGGTGGCAGCGTAGGCAACTGGGGTTTTGCCTCTGCAAGGGGTGATAACCAGGCGCTTGCTGAATTAGGTTTTATTGTAGTTGCTATTGAAGGTACCAGCAATCCGCTGCGCAGCAAAAGTTTTCATGATATGAGCTACGGTAACATGGCCGATAATACCATACCCGACCAAATTGCCGGCATACGCCAGCTTGCGGCAAAATACGGATATATCGACACAAACCGCGTGGGTATATGGGGGCACTCCGGCGGTGGCTTTGCAACCGGTACGGCCATGTTCCGCTATCCTGACTTTTTTAAGGTGGGTATATCAGAAAGCGGTAACCATGATAACCGCAATTATGAAGATGATTGGGGTGAGCGCTACGATGGCCTTGCTGCAAACAGCAACTATGATGCGCAGGCAAATGAGAACTATGCCAAGAACTTAAAAGGGAAACTATTGCTCGCCCATGGTTTGATGGATAATAACGTGCCGCCAACAAACACAATGCTGGTGGTTGAAGCACTTGAAAAAGCCAATAAGGATTTTGACCTGGTGGTATATCCCAACAGCCAGCATGGTTATGGTACCTACTCATCATACATGATGCGCCGCCGTTGGGATTACTTTGTAAAAAACCTGCTTGGCGCTGAACCTCCAAAAGAATATGTGCTGAAAAGCACACCAGACCCGAGGATGCAGTAGTGCGATTGCAGATTGGCGATTGCGGATTGCAGATTGTAACAGCGCGTATTAAATAGTTTGACAGATTTCCCCGTTTATTCATAAAAAGAGGTTGCTCAATGCAGCCTCTTTGTATTTAGCAGTATAACGTACTTATCGGTTTGGTAGGCGGTCTTTATTGCGGGCAATACTTTAGTGCGTAAATAGTTTTTTATGCAGGCATCAAATTTCACAGCGGCTCACCGGTTATTGGTTACGGCCATTGTAATATTAATTACCCTTCAGGCATCAAGTCAAAAAATATACGAAAATCTTCCTGTCGGGAAATATGCTGTTGGTTTTAAAATAATAACGCTTACTGACAGCTCGCAAACGCCAACACCTGAGTACAATTACCTGGGCGAAAAGAATGAAGGTGAGAGGTTTAGAAAAGTAAGTATACACCTTTGGTACCCTGCACAGGACGAGCCTGCAAATAGAAGGCTTACCTATGGCGACTACTGCTATAACAGGCTGTTGACCAGTACCAACGAGGTGATTGATACAGCCCGTAAAAATGCCCACCTTGCTGAATGCAGGCAAAGAACTGAAAGATGGTTTGGCAGCACCGCGGATGATGCCTGGCAAACGCTTTTATCAGCCCCAATGCTTGCAAGGGCAGAGGCAACGCAGGTTGATGAAAGATGCCCCCTGCTGATTGGTACATTAAGGGAATTATCTACCTCAATATCAAATGAACTGTTAGCCAGCAACGGGTATGTGGTTGCAATGATAACTGAAGCAAACACAGGTAGCTTTGCAGGCGATGCCTTGCAGGATATACCCGAAATGCAGTTTGTGCTGCAGTACCTGTCAAAAAAGATGAATATTGATATAGATAAGTTAGGCTGTTTCGGGTTTAGCGGCTCAGGGTTTGTGCCCTTGCTGTTTGGCATGTACGACAGCAGGGTAAAGGCGATGGCTGATATTGAAAGTGGTGTTTACATGGATGTTTTGTACCAATCTTTTGCGGTGTCTAACTACTACCAGCCATCAAAGCTAACAATACCCTTCCTGCATATTTTTACGCGGGACCTGTCAAAACAGGAAAAGTTTATCAGCGACTTTACAAACAAAACAAACCATGCTGCACGTTACAGGCTTATTGTAAACCAGCCGGGCATGCACCATTGGGATAATGCTGCCGAGGGCTATACATCCTGTATTTTTTTGCATAACAGGGGAGACAAAGAAACTAATACTAAGAAATGTTTTGAAATTGAAAGCAACTACCTGCTTAACTTTTTTAATGCCATGCTTAAAGATGATGCACAGTCAAAAACATTCCTTTCTGCAAAGCCGCAACTGGCATCTATGCCCTCTTCCCTTTGGGACATAGATGTGTTGCCCGCCACAAAACGTGCACCCACTTTAGACGAGCTTACCTATATTATACAGAAGAAAGGCATTAAGGAAGCGATGGAGATTGTAAACAGTACCATCCAGGGCGATTCAGCTACCGATATAAGGATAGTGTACATGTTAAATGGCACGGCATATAGTTTTTTTAGAAACAAAAAATATGACGAAGCTATTGCGCTTTTTAAATTAAATACCACGTTGCATCCTGGTGATGTAAATGTTTTTGACAGCCTTGCCGAAGGATATGAGGCAACCGGGGATACAGAAAACATGAAGAAAGCGGCCGCTCAGGTACTGCAGCTTGTGGCTAATAAAAGCGTTTTAACTGATGGCGAAAAATCAGCAAAGGAAGTCAACAGTAAGCGGCTGGCTAAATAGCAGTAACAGATGTCTTATTATCTTATCAGCACCAAAGTGCCTTTTCTGTAAACGTCACCACAAACGGTATTGGCCCATACCTGGAACACATACGTGCCTGATGGTTGAGGCCTGCCGTTAAGCGTACCATCCCAGCATCCGTCAGGGCTGGTGGTAGCAAAAACAACCTGGCCCCATCGGTTATACACATACAATCTTAATGATTTTATACCACCCCAGTCTTTCACCCTAAAACAATCGTTATGCCCGTCCCCGTTAGGCGTAAAGGCTGTGGCCATGTAATAACCATTCGTAACATTAGCTGTAACTATTTTAACCTGTATGCTGTCTTGCTCAATACAGGCTGTGCCGTTGCTTGCGGTAACATAATACATTGTTGTTTCAACAGGTGTTGCTACAGGGCTGGCACCGTGAGTAGTATTTAAGCTGCTGGCAGGCGACCATGTATATTGCAGGCCGCCACCGCTGGCCTGTAATGTGGCACGGCCAATAATACAATCTACGTCGTTAGATTTTGTAACGCTTAAAGCAAATGGCTGGCTTACTGTTACTTTGGCTGTTTCCGTGTCTTGTATATTACAGGCGCTGCTTGTGATAATAGCGGTATAAACTGTGGTTGTTATTGGAAAAACATTTATAGCAGTGGTGGTATCTCCATTATCAACACCTGAGGCAAACCATTGGTAGCTTGTGCCACCGGAAGCAGTTAGCAGCAAACTATCACCCCTGCAAATTTCGTGGCGCGGCGGTGTTATTGCAAATATGGGTTTTGGTATTACCGAGATAACCACTGTATCGTTACCCTTGCAGTTGTTGCTGTCGGTAACCTGTACATAGTAACTTGTTGTAACCACAGGCGATGCAACCGGCGCTTGCACGATGGTTGAGTTTAACGCCGTTGCGGGCGACCAGCTATAGGTTGTTGTCGCTGAAGGCGTGGCAAATAAATGAGCAGCACCGCCAGCGCATATTAACGAATCTGCAGATGCCCTAACCGTTGGCGACATGTTTACAGCAACATTCACAGTATCTTTCATTATACAGCCTTCAACACTCTTCGCTGTTATAATATATTGCGTTCCAACAACAGGGCTTGCGTTTGGACTCAACACATTTGTGGTAGATAAACCGGTGCCGGGCGTCCATTGGTAACTGCTGCCGTTACCAGCTACACCAAGCGCAATAACATCGCCGCTGCAAATAACGGTATCAGGTATAGCTGTAACAGTGGGCAATGTAAACACTGTTACTGCAACGGCGTTGCTGTCAATGCATCCGCTGCTGTCGGTGCCATAAACGGTATATGCTATAGCAGTATTTGGTGATACGAGAGGGGACGCGGTATTGGCGTTTACTATATTTACAGCAGGCAACCATGAAAAACTTGCTTTGACGTTTGCGCTTGCCGCAAGCTTTATACTATCAAGGTTACAGATAGAAGTATCTTTAAAAGCAACATTTACTACTATTTTAACTGGCACTGTTACCTGTTTTATTAAACTATCAACGCACCCTTTGCTGTTGGTTACAAGTAGTTTTACATTCCTGGTGCCACCTTTAATAAAGTTATAAGATGGGTTTTTGTCTGTTGATGCACCTGTACCATCGCCAAAGTCCCAGTTCCATGCGGTAACCTGGCCGTATTTTATAGTGCTGCTGTCAGCAAACACTGTTGCATCCGGCAGGCATTTAACATCAAACCCAAAATTTGCCTTAAACCCAGGGTAAATTTTAGCAATGGTGGTGGTTGAATCGCCGCAGGTGCCATGCTTGTTTACAATCAATTTTATTTTGTACGTACCACTATCAGGAAAGTTGAAAAAAGGTGTTGGGTCGTTTGATGTGTCGGCTATTGCGCCGGGCACACCAAAATCCCAGAAATAAGAGTGTATCAATGCAGACGTGGATTTATTTTCAAATTGCAAACCCAGCCCACCGCAATTTAAATAGGTAGGATCTAACACAGCAGATGCAAAATCGCAGTTGGCGATTTTCAAAATGAAATCTTTGTGGTGAATGTTTAACAGTACACCCTGCCTGAACTCCTGCACGCAAACATTAACAACATATTTGCCCGGTATGGGTGGTGCGGTACCACTTATAATACCGGTAGCTGCATTTATAGTTACGTTAGCACCCAACGGTGATGCGCCGGAATAAGGCGATAGGTATGGCAGTGGGATAAGGGAAAGAGTACTATCCGGTACAGGTGCAGGTGCGGTTGGTGTTGCGCCAATATAGGCATCGCAAAAAGTGTAGGAAAGAGAATCGTTATCAATGTCAAAAGCACTAAAATCAAGCTTAAATGGCTTTCCAGCGCAAACAAGCACCGTATCTTTTACCACAAATTGCGGTGAATTATTAACGCCGTTATGCAACAAATTGGTACCGGGTATATGTGTTACAAATGTTGAGCCCTGCGAGTTATCAGGAAAGGGTGTGTTGAAGATATTGGTTATTTGCTGCCTGCAGCACCTAACCCAGGTAAGTGTATAGCCACCGGGTATTCGTGGCAGGTCGATAACATTATTAAACAGGCCAATTTGGTAGCATAGGCTTCCATCCCCCACCAGGCATGGTATAGCACCGGGAGTGTTTTGAATAATGGGAGGATCGCCAGCCCAAAGTTTATTCAAAAAAATAGTGGTATCAAGTATGCCAGTGGCGGTTGAGAAAATGCCTATATCGACAACCTCGGTATTTAACTGCTGGCCTGTTGAATTGCACTCTCTAAAAAGCCGTACGGTAATTCTAAACTCATCGGTATTTGGCGTAAGGCCGGGCCCTAAATATTCATAAAAAAGCTCCCCGCCTGAAATATGCGATGCCCGCGCCATTTGAGAAAGCAGCAGCACTATAACAAAAATAAAATATCTACGCAGTTTCATTTTTTAAAAGCAAGGGCATTGTTCGGCAATAATAGCAATAAAACTGTACAAATACTGCCGCCGAAGGCTTACGCACATTAAAAGTGTTTTAATTTATTGCATGGTGCAAATTATGCAGCGCCCGCTCAACATTTATTTGCCACCCGGGCTAATAACTTTGCAACGGAATGTGTAAATTTAAAGATGGTGGAAGAAGTGCTGATTAACAATACCATTGATAAGGCTGTGTTCATTAATGCATTACCCTTACAGGTTTGGCAGGCACTTACTATTCCGGCCCTGATGAATAAGTGGATGTCGGAAACTACAATTGAGGTCAACACCAATTGGCAGGTTGGCCAGCCAATACTTATTGCTGGAGGGTGGTACAAAACCCGGTTTGAAAATAAAGGTGTTGTGTTACAGTTTGATGTTGCCAGGGTGTTGAAATATACACACCTAAGTTCATTGTCGAGACTGCCTGATAATCCGGAAAGTTATACAGTAGTTGAGTTTACGCTGGATGCAGACGACAACGGTACTAAACTGCAACTAAAGCTCAGCAATTTTCCTACGGATACGATATACCGGCATTTTAATTTTTACTGGAACGTGGCACTGGTACTACTGAAAAGGTTTGTTGAAGAACAAATGGATATGGCGCAATAGCTAACCCAAAAGCGTTCACCAAAACATAATATATTGCTGAAAGTGGGGAGAATATATTTGTAAAAACTATACTATGCAAAGACGTTTGGCATTAAAAAAATTGGG
>Ga0206806_1121_pt1 | contig 15183 bp, 13 predicted proteins | sample Alteio_BWOrgCont_60_FD_152911 | JGI IMG/M metagenome (GOLD analysis project Ga0206806, IMG submission 152911) | Enriched cells from forest soil in Barre Woods Harvard Forest LTER site, Petersham, Massachusetts, United States -... | ecosystem: Environmental > Terrestrial > Soil > Temperate forest >... | reverse complement strand
ATTTTATTAGGCGGAGTTTTGGCTACTGCCGCTGTTTGTGGCGTATATCTTGCCATATTTGATATTTCACTTATGAAAGAAGTGCAAAAGCGATATAAGAATAGGGCTATCGCAAACTAATATTACTGTTTACACGTGATGGTACTTCTCATTCCTTAAAATAGTGCAGGCCCTGTAAACCTGCTCGGCAAGTATAAGGCGCACAAGCATGTGCGGAAATACAAGTTTGCTTAAGCTCCACGTTATGTTGGCGCGTTGTTTTATTTCTTCATCCACACCAAATGCACCGCCTATTAAAAATATAAGGCGCTTTACACTTTCGTTGGCCTGCTGTTGCAGCAGGTTTGCAAGCTCAGGGCTGGAAAATTGTTTGCCGCGCTCATCAAGCAATATTAATATATCATCTTTTTGCAGCAGTTGCAGTACAGATTTTGCTTCCTGTTTTTTTAGTTCGGCTTCTTTTAATACAGCAGCATTCTTTGGTGGTGGAATAATATGCCAGCCAGCAGTAAAATATTTATTTATGCGGGCGGTAAAATCATCTACGCCCTGCAGTATATACGTCTCGTGCGGCTTGCCTATGGAGAAAAATTGAAGTTTCATGCCCCTATCCCCTAAAGGGGGATTAATGCAAAAGTATATGTTTCACGCAAAGGAAGTTTCGGCCCGAAATTTCGGGCGCTAAGGCGCAAAGAAAAGAAATCAATGAGGTAAATAATCAACCCTCTGTGCAACTCCGTAAAAATTCCGTGAAACTCTTCCGTGTCCTGCATTAAATCCTAATTATTTACTAAAAGCGTAAAATAATGATGGCTGGTGGCGTAGAATATAATTAGTCCACTAAATTTGTAGCCAATTAGTAAAAACATTATGTATAAGCCAGCCTGCAATATTTGTTGTTGTACACCATAACAGGAAAGGTTTATGCGTTACCATATTAAATAAAGCCTTTCCTGTTACCGCGGGAGAGGCTTTGTTTTTTGCTCAAACTGTTTAATGATATGAAATACCCCGGCCATGTTTTAAGCCACACGCTGCCCAGTAAAGACGATGTGTGCCGTTTTACAGATGAACTTACGCGTTATCTTTTTCATGTTACCAACCATACCGACCAGTTTTTAAAGCAGCACCATATTCAGCATCAATTGTTGCAGCAACAACTTTTGGTTTTAATACACAGTGTTGACAACCTTGCAAAGCTTGATGCAGATAATATTGTGTTTGAGTTTTTCTGCGGCCTTGAAAATGTGAAGGACCAATTGCTGGCAGACGCGCAGCTGATACTGGAGTTTGACCCCGCGGCTGCGTCGGTGGAAGAAGTATTACTATCCTACCCCGGCTTTTCAGCATTAATGGTGCATCGCCTGGCGCATTCCCTGTATCTTGCCAAAGTGCCATTGATACCGCGTATGATGAGCGAATGGGCGCACAGCAGAACAGGTATTGATATTAACCCGGGTGCAAGCATTGGCTGCCCATTTTTTATTGACCATGGCACAGGCGTTGTTATTGGTGAAACGGCTATTATTGGCAACAATGTAAAAATATACCAGGGCGTAACACTTGGTGCTTTGGCAGTACGCAAAGAAGATGCACAAAACAAACGCCACCCAACTATTGAAGATAATGTGATAATTTACGCCGGAAGCACTATACTGGGGGGCAATACGGTAATTGGGCACGACAGTATTATAGGCGGTAATACCTGGATCACCAAAAGCATTCCGCCATTTAGTGTTGTGTACCATAAAAACCAGATGGCTGTTAATGACAGGAAAGATTTTGAGGAACCAATAAATTATATAATATAAGGTGAGTTTGAATGTTTGATAGGTTTGAATGTTGCTTAAGTTTTATACCAAATACTTTAAAGTTGCTCATTATTCGCCTCATCCCCTATCCCCTTCTCCTCGCGGCGAAGGGCCCGACGAGATTGCAGAGAAGAGCACGTATTTTTAAAATACAATTGGTATTAGCAGGTTCATTAAATCAATACCTTAAATGTGCGATGACTTGAAAGAATAATCATTGATTAAAACCGGCAATTCTCAAACATTCAAACCAATCAAACATTCAAACCTATCAAACAATCAAACTAAATAACACGCATGAAAGCAAACAACATACTCGAAACCATTGGCAATACACCGCATGTGAAAATTAACCGTTTATACCCATCGAACATTGAAGTTTGGAGCAAACTGGAACGGGCTAACCCTGGCGGGAGCATTAAAGACCGTATTGCACTTAACATGGTTGAGGATGCAGAGAAAAAGGGCCTGCTGAACGCAGACAGTGTAATAATTGAACCTACAAGCGGCAATACGGGTATAGGGCTGGCGATGGTTGCTGCAGTAAAAGGTTATAAGCTGGTATTGGTTATGCCGGAGAGTATGAGTGTTGAACGCCGCAAACTGATGAGCGTGTACGGCGCAAGTTTTGAGCTAACCCCGCGTGAAAAAGGTATGCGTGGCGCTATTGAAAAAGCAAAGGAACTGGTAGCAGTAACGCCAAATGCCTGGATGCCCCAGCAGTTTGATAACGCCGCCAATATTGAAGTACATGTTAAAACAACCGCCGAAGAGATATTAAAAGACTTTCCTGAAGGACTTGATTTTTTAATTACAGGTGTAGGTACCGGCGGCCATATTACGGGCGTAGGTGAGGTGCTGAAAAAGCATTTTCCAAATATTAAAGTATTCGCTGTTGAACCTGAGCTATCCGCAGTTATAAGTGGCGGCGCACCTGGGCCGCACCCTATACAGGGTATTGGAGCAGGGTTTATACCCAATAACCTGCACACCGATGTGCTGGATGGCGTAATTACAGTTACCAAAGATGAATCCTACGAATATGCACGCCGCGCAGCAACAGAAGAGGGCATTTTCCAGGGCATATCCAGCGGCGCTACCATGGCAGCGGTTGCCAAAAAATTACCCGAAATACCCGCAGGCAGTAAAGTGCTGATATTTAATTATGATACCGGCGAAAGATATTTAAGCATTGAGGGGCTGTATTAGGGGTTGCAAGTTGTTTCCAGTTTAAAGTTTCCAGTTTAAAGTTATTGGAACGAAGATCACAGGTTGCCAGTTACCGGCTATCGGTTGCCGGTGATGGATGCGGAAGATTGTGCATAAAATCTCAAAATATTTTTGCTGTTTTTGTGAGACAAAACACCACTTTTTATATTTAGTATATATAGGCGGTTTATTGGCATTATAGTTTGTTAACCTCCTGTTATATAAAAAATTATAATATGAATGGTTTTAGGGGCTTTATTTTACATAACACATTTAAAATCAGCTACTTTCGAAAAAAATTGTGTTTAATTTTTGGCTGCGTTTGTGCTCAGATTGGCGTCTTTTGTGCTGCTTTTGGCTTTATCTTCCCGGTGTTTGCAGCCAATGGCTTTACCGGGAAAGGGGCGCTGAGAAAGGAAATAATTATATTTGCAGCGATGAAAAAAGTAATATTCAGCGATCTTGGAACAACACCATACAAAGAAACCTGGGATTACCAGGAATCACTGCTTCAAAAAAACGTGGCCATCAAGGCTGCAGGCCGGGATATAGTTAATGAAGGCGGCATTGCACCCAATACCATTGACCACTTGCTTTTTACTGAGCATAACCCGGTTTATACTTTAGGTAAAAATGGCAAACCTGCCAATGTGCTGCTGGATGAAGACAGCCTTGCCAAAAAGGGAATAGAATATTTTCATGTTAACCGTGGGGGCGATATTACTTTTCATGGCCCTGAGCAATTGGTTGGCTACCCCATACTTGACCTGGAGCATTACAAAACCGACCTTGGCTGGTATATGCGCAGTTTGGAACAGGTTATACTAAACACGCTGGCGGATTATGGCATAACTGGCGAACGAAGCCCCGGCGAAACGGGTGTTTGGCTGGATGCCAGCGTTAAGGGAAGAGAACGCAAGATTTGTGCGATGGGCATACGCTGCAGCAGGTGGGTAACCATGCATGGTTTTGCATTGAACGTAAATACCAACCTCAATTATTTCAACTTCATCATTCCGTGTGGTATACAAAACAAGCAGGTAACATCTATATCAAAAGAGCTTGGCCGCACTGTACCCATGGCTGAAGTTAAAGGCCTGATAAGAATGCATTTTGAGGAAGTGTTTGACACCCAATTAGTATAATACCCGTGCGTTAAAACTCTTTTTGCAGATAAATTTTGTTTCTTTCAACAAGTTTATCGCCATCATAAAGCTCAAAATAAAAATAACCCGCATGCATAAAATTGGTTTTATCAAGCACAAGGTCAGTATCGGTTATTTTATTTAAGGTAAACAGGCGGGTGTGGTTTTCATCAAAAAACACAATCTTGTATTTTTTTGTTGCTGCTTCGGGTAGTTTTATTTCAGCAAAACCATGGGGGTTTACGACCACGTACACCGACGGCGAGTTACTTTGTGTGGGCCCGGTTGCAATATCCGCCCTAGGTTCATCGGTTTGCGCCAGCTGCTCAGTACCTACCGACTTGGCTTTCGTAAAGGCATAAGTGCCGCCGCTAAAGGCATAAAATATACGAAAGTATAATTTACCGCCATAAGGCCTTTTATCAACCATACCATTTTGCGGTAGCTGAGGTGAAGGTGATGAGAAAAAAGTTCTAAAGTTTTTTATACTGTCGGTTGAGGATTGAATACTTACCTGGATAAGTCCGCCGCCGTAGGGGTTAACCCAACTTATACGGGTGCGGTTAGCTCCAAGGCTGTCAACCGAAAAGTCAGGTAGCGGATTCTGTGCCGAAACATTCAGGATAATCGTTGTTAAAAATACGGTAATACAAAGTTTAGCCATTGCTCCGTTTTAATTAAGTGTGCAAATATACACGTCACGGCGTTATTAAAATGGTAAGAACCCTTTTTGCAGAGAACTGTTGCCCTGCAGGCCGCCACTGTGTACCATTAGCACCCGGCTGCCGGGGGGTATTGCTTGCTGCAATATCATTTGCTGAATTGCGTATAAAGTTTTTGCAGTATACACAATATCAGTAGGCAGGTTATTAGTGTGCCATACCTGTTTCATAAAATCCAGCAAAGCAGGCGGGTGTTTGGCATAACCGCCGTAGTGATAGTCATGCACAATTTCAAAACGGCCATCGTTTGTTTTATCGCTTAATAAAGCTTCAACTTCAGCCTTTATGGAAAAATTATTCTTCAATACGCTAACACCTATCGCTTTTTGGGCGGGATTTATGCTGTTCAGAATACCGGCAAACATAGTGCCTGTTCCAACAGCACAAACAATGTGCGAATATTTTTCTGCGCCTGTAACAAGTTGCATTATCTCACCGGCGCCGGCTGCACCAAGGGGCCCGTAACCGCCTTCATTTATCGAATAGGCACCGGGAAATATTTGCTTAATATGTTCTTTGTCTTTAAATGCCTCCCTGCTTACAAACTGCAATTGCATACCATATTCAGCAGCCTGTTGTAAGGTGGGGGATAAATGCACAGGCTTTTCACCACGTATAATGCCCGTGCTTTTAAAGCCAAAAGCTTTACAGGCAAAGGCTGCAGCAACAATGTGATTTGAGTAGGCGCCGCCAAATGTTGCAATTTGTTCATAGCCCTTTTGCCCGGCATCAATAAGATAATGCTTAAGTTTAAACCATTTGTTGCCGCTAACTACAGGATGAATTTTATCGAGCCTTAATATATCAAGCAAAACATTTTCCGGCAACCAATTTGCATTAAAAGGTTGTATATCAATATTTATTAAATCAAGCTTAATTTGCACTGGTATAGGTTATTGCGGCAATTTATTATTGCAAAATAGCGCGTAAATTTTTAGTTTCGCAAAACACAAATTAATATTCTTATGAAACCAACTTTAGTTATTCTCGCGGCCGGAATGGCCAGCCGTTACGGCAGCATGAAACAAACTCAGTCTTTTGGCCCCTCTGGTGAAACCATAATGGACTACTCAATTTACGATGCCATAAGTGCTGGGTTTGAAAAAGTTGTTTTTATAATACGTGAAGATTTTGCTGATAATTTCAAGGCCATTTTTGAACCCAAGCTCGCAGGCAAAATTGAGACGGCTTATGTTTATCAAAGCCTGGCATCATTTACAGAAGGCCGCCAAATACCCGCAGACCGTGTAAAACCCTGGGGTACGGCACATGCGGTACTTTGCTGCAAGAATGCAGTTGACGGCCCATTTGCAGTTATTAATGCTGATGATTTTTACGGGAAAGACTCATTTGCAAAGGCCTATGGCTTTTTAACAACCGGTTATAACGACAGGCTGATGGCCGTTATTGGCTACGAGCTTCCTAATACATTAAGTGAAAACGGTACTGTTAGCCGCGGCGTTATTGGTGTTAATGACCAAAACGAGATGGTTGGCATAACAGAACGACTTAAAATTTCAAGGAAAGATGGTGTGATGGTGGACGACGACAATGGCACTTTTACTGAATTACCTGAGGATACCAAGGTTAGCATGAATTTTTTCTGTTTTGGGCCACCTTATATACAAATGTGCGAGGTAGAATTCCAGCAATTTTTGGATAAAAACATGGGCAATCCCAAAGCTGAATTTTTGATACCTACAATGGCCGATACATTTATTAAATCTGGCCGTGGAGCAATAAAACTTATACCTACATCAGCCAAATGGTTTGGTGTAACTTACAAGGAAGATGCCCCCGTGGTACAAGCCAGCATTGATGCGCTGGTTGCATCAGGTGAATATCCAAAAAGTTTGTGGGGACAATAGAACCAGGATTAGCTGGATTAAAAAGGATTATGAGGAAATAGAGGGATGCGTTGCTATCTAATTTTTCCAGAGAACCAGAAGAACCTGGATTGGCAGGATTATAAAGGATTATTGAGGAATATACTATTTAATTTTTCCTCAATAATCGTTTTAAATCCAATAAATCTTGGTTCTTTAATCCAGCTTCAGTACTGCTAAAAATGCTTCCTGGGGTATTTCAACATTACCTACCTGGCGCATACGTTTTTTGCCTTCTTTTTGTTTTTCAAGCAACTTGCGTTTACGGCTGATATCACCACCATAACACTTGGCGGTAACATCTTTACGCATAGCACTTATGTTTTCGCGGGCTATAACTTTGGCGCCAATCGCGGCCTGTATAGCGATTAAGAATTGCTGCCGGGGTAGTAGTTCTTTTAATTTTTCGCAAAGCTTTCTGCCAAAATCTTCAGCGCGGCCACGGTGTATTAGTGCGCTTAAAGCGTCGACTTTTTCTGCATTAAGCAATATGTCCATTTTTACAATATCAGCCTCGCGGTAGCCAATGGGCGAGTAGTCAAATGATGCATACCCCCGCGTATTGCTTTTGAGCTTATCGTAAAAATCAAATACAATTTCGGTAAGCGGCATTTCAAATACCAGTTCAACGCGGGTAGTGGTTAAATAGCTTTGGTTGATCAAAATACCACGTTTGCCTAAACAAAGCGTCATTATATTACCAATATATGCCGGCAGTGTAATTATTTGTGCACGTATAAATGGCTCCTCAATCCTGTCAAGCTTGGTAGGGTCTGGCATTTCAGCCGGATTATTAACGTTGATCTTTTCCCCCCGGCTTGTATATGCATAAAAACTTACATTGGGTACAGTTGTTATTACAGTTTGGTTAAATTCCCTTTCCAGCCGTTCCTGTATAATTTCCATGTGCAGCAAACCAAGAAAACCACACCTGAAACCAAAACCCAGCGCCTGCGAAGTTTCAATTTCATAAGTGAGTGACGCATCGTTTAACTGCAGCTTATCCATGCATTCCCTCAACTCAGCAAAATCTTCCGTCAAAACCGGGAAGATACCTGCGAAAACCATAGGCTTTACTTCAACAAAGTCCTTAACGGGTTGGGCAGGGTTTTCGGCAAGTGTAATGGTATCGCCAACCCTAACTTCTTTGGCATTTTTAATGCCGGTAATAATATAACCCACGTCCCCGGTTTTTACCTCTGCCTTAGGTTCAAGACCTAACTTTAAAATACCAACCTCATCTGCACCATACTCTAAGTCAGTAGCCACAAATTTTATCTTGTCGCCTTTTTTCAATATGCCGTTAAACACACGGTAGTAAGCAATAATACCCCTAAAGCTGTTAAACACGCTATCAAAAATAAGCGCCTGTAATGGCGCGTCCGGGTTGCCTTTAGGTGCCGGTATCCGCTTTACTATTGCTTCTAATATGGCTGGTACACCAACACCTGTTTTGCCGCTGGCCAGCATTATTTCGTCTTCTTTACAGCCTATCAGTTCAATTATTTGGTCCATAACCTCGGGTATCATGGCCCCATCCATATCAATTTTATTGATGATGGGTATAATTTCAAGGTCGTTTTCAATAGCCAGGTATAAATTGCTTATTGTTTGGGCCTGGATGCCTTGTGTAGCATCAACCAGCAATAGCGCACCTTCGCATGATGCAAGCGCCCGGCTAACCTCGTAGCTAAAATCCACATGGCCGGGTGTATCAATAAGATTGAAGTTGTAGTTTTTACCTTCAAGGCTGTACAGCATCTGTATAGCATGGCTTTTAATGGTAATGCCTTTTTCTCTTTCCAGGTCCATATCATCAAGTACCTGGTTCATCATATCGCGTTCGCCAATAGTATTTGTATATTCAAGTAACCGGTCCGCCAATGTGCTCTTTCCGTGGTCAATATGAGCAATAATGCAAAAATTTCTTATATGATCCATAATGGGCGCAAAGATAATCATTGCTTAATGATGAAGTTGATGAATAATATATTATCTTAGAGCTGCGGAAACTGTTTTTTATCCCTGTTTACCTGCCGAAAACAATAGCGGCTTACCATAGAATTTATTTAAAACCCCAGAGGATGGATTCAATACTTGATGCATTACATGTTGCAATGCCTGTACTGTATATATTAACTGCATTGGCAATTATTTTTAAAATAATAGTTGTTAGCAACAGCAAGGGATTTAGCTTACCTGCAATTCTTGTAAGTTTTTTTAGGGTTTACAATAAAAGTCAGCAAATTTCTGTAAGTCGCAAGAGAAAGAATTACATGAGGATTAATAATTATATTAATTATTTTATATATACTGTCCTTTCCTTGTTTGTGGTGCTCCTGCTGATTTACCAGGATAAGATGTTTAATTATTAGCCAGGGTTGAAATATAAATATCATATATCCTTTTCCCGATAACTCTATATGAAAATAGCATAACTGCATTTTTTGCTATAAGTTCTCCATCAAATTTTTGTTTATTGTTGTACATATAAAGCATTGCCTGCAAAAGGGCACTTTCATCTTCGCTTTGTATAAGCAGCCCGTTGCTTTTATTAAGCAGTTCGCTTACACCACCAACATCTGTTGATATAACCGGCAAACCGCTGCACAGGGCTTCAATAATTACGCAGGGCAAATTTTCGTAGCGGCTAAACATAAGCAATGCATCACTTTTATGCATCCATTCAGCTACTTCGCTATATGATACAAAGCCTGTAAACAAAGTGTTTTGCACAGGAATGTTTAACGAGGCTGCATAAGTTTTAAAAGTGTCATTTTCGCCGCCAACCATAACTAATAATGCATCGGGATGTGTTTTCAAAAATTCGCTGTACGCCTTTATAATACCTTCAGGATTTTTTTGATGCTTCAGGGTTGATACATGTAAAAAAACAAAGTTTTCATTATGCGGATTTTTTTGCTTCCTAAAGGTAAAAATACAAGTGTCCGCAACATTAGCCACAGGCGTAAAGGGTACCGGCGCAACAAGCTGTTGAACAGCTTTGCCTAATGCAGCGCTAACCGGTGTAAACATAGCCGCCTGTTGCAATATTCTTTTTGTAAAACTTCTAAAGAAAAAATTGCGCTTTTTAAAAGCATCCGGGGCAATATCATTGTATATGGCCCAGTGCTCAGTTACTATATAGGCAATGCCATATTTTTTCTTCACCCATAATGCCAGTATGCCCGCCTTCATGGGTACTTGCACATGCACAATAGCAGGTTTGCCATATTGCTCAATATATGCCTTAATACATTTTTTAAATATCGTGATATATCGCCTGTAGGAAAAATATTTTGCTGCGTAAGGTACTGCCGATAATTTATACAGCACGATCTCTTCAGTAAGGTTATCTTGTTTTGAAACTGATGTTTCAGTTTTCTTGTACAGCACATTTTGCCTGTCAGGCTCAAGGTGAATTACATGTACATCGCAAAATAAAGATGTGGCCCTTGCATGGCGCTGAATGAAATCACCGTTCATGCTGTCAAGTTTATTTGGATACCAGCTTGTAAGCCATAACACCTTCATCATACATAACTATTTACCCGTTATTAGCGATTTAAGCCACCGGTAATCATCTCTTTTCCAGGCAAAAAAATCAATCCAGCTTATTGAATAATCTTTATAAAAACGTAGTAGTGAATATAGCAGGTTTACAAAATAGCCCACAGTGCTTACTATTGCCGCCCCAATAATGCCGTATAGTGGTACTAAAAAATAATCGCCTGCAACAACAACAACTAATGCTACGGCTGCGCCTGCTACATTTACTTTTAAATTACCCTTACCCGAAAAATAGGCCGATAGCAGGGCTAACACCGACAAACAAAATATACCCGGTGTGATTATTAAAAAAGGTGCCTGCATGTTATTAAATGTTTTACCAAAAACGAATGTAAAAAACTGGCCGCCGAATAATGCAGCTAAAGTAATAATAACCAAAAATAGCTGCGACAGCAGCCTTGCAATAACCATGACAGAGGTATTTATTTCTGTTCTGTCTGATGCCCCGGCAGATTTTGGGAAAATAACGCTTGCAATAATTTGAGGTACAATAAGAAATAGTTGCCCAAATTTTGATACCTGTATATAATTGCCCAGATCGCTGGCAGAACAAACTGCAGCATTTTGATGTATAAACCAGTAATCAATCCGGTATACCAGGAAAAAAATGATATTGGCCATAAGCGCTATTAGTGAATAGCTGCCCAATTTTTTTAATTGCGCAAAACCCGGCAAGCCGAACTGTTGCCAGCTTTTATTTTTAAACATAAAGGCAAAAACCAATAAAACGCCCTGTACAAAAAATACCAGGAAATAACGGTAGGTTACACCCGTTACTGTAGTTTCCGCATTGGTATTAAATGGAATGGTGAAAACAAACACCAAATTTAAAGATGCCAGTATTATGTTTGGCAAAAAGTAATCATCCTGTGCATAAAACAACACCGTACAGTAATTGGTAAGCAATATGCCTGTTATATAACAAACGCTAAAAAAGCAGTATTGAATAATATCGTACGCTGGGCTTTCTTTTACATAAAACAGGTATAAAAAGGTGCCTGTTAAAACAAGCAACCCAATGATAAAACTCCACGTAACTGATAGCCAGAGCAATTTATTAAACCCTATTATTTTGCCCGACGCAAAATAGGTAATGCCGGATTCGAGGCTAATGCCAACAACCAACTGTATAAGAGAGAAAACACTTGTTAAATAATATAAATTTCCTGTTGCTGATGCTTTCAAAAAACGCGAAAGAAAAATATTTACCAGCAGTACCGAACCAAAATACAGGCTCCTCCATAAAAGGCTTTGTACCAGCAGCTTTTTTAAGTTCATTCGTTTTATTAGCTATGCGTAAATAAAAACGCGGCATACACACTGTTGCATCAGGCAGTAAAAAAATTGATGAATGCCAAAGCAATAATACAAATAAGCAGCGAGATAATATACATTACACCAATTGCCAGGGTTTTGAGGCTGGCAATAAAAAAAGACTGGTTGTATGTTTGTTTTAAGGCTGCAGCCATATATATAAATAAAATTACCAGTGCTGATATTGGTAAAACAATAAGGTTATTAATATGCGGGAACAACCACCCTATTACAGTAAACAGCAGGAACAGCACAAACATGAACGAGTGAAAATGGATTGAAAAAATTGCGTGCTGCGCGTAATAATACTTTTTGCGATTGTGAAAAATGTAGATGAACCAGGCGAATAGTGGCAATAACACAAACATCATTTTTGGCACGTTATGTTCAAAATTCTCGCCTACAACAACCTGGCTGCGGCTGCCATACCTGCTTTTCAGACTGATATTTGTACGTAGCATCCACCTGAAAAAGCCTTTATCACGCAAGCTGTCCGGCATCGCCTGTTGTGCGCTGTCGTATTCAGCTACAGTGCTATATTTGTTTTCAACCAGGGTGAAAATCACGCCATTGTTGCCAACACTCAACCCAATCGCTTCGGTGGTATCTTTCACAGCCAGGGTATCAAGATTGTCGGCAATATTTTTTACTACAGCGCTTTTAATGCTATCGTAAGCGGTGCTTTTAAGTGCAGGTTTATCACTATTACGCAAACTATCAGCAAGCTGCTGGCGGGCTTTATTTACATAATGGCCGTTGTAATTTTCAGCACTTGCTGTTTCTTCATCATTTTTTTTAAAGAAAAGCGCGACAAAAAAGAGCAGGGAGACAAAAACATAAGTACGTATCGGATCAAGGTACTTGTTTCTTCTGCCTGCCGTATATTCCTTTGTTAAATACCCTGGTTTGAATAAAAGGTATTTAAGCGTTATGAAAAATTTGGTATCGTAGTGGGTTATGTCGCCAACAAAATGGTGCACAAGGCTGCCAAATGTTTCCTTCGGCTCAATGTTCTCCTGCCCGCACTGGCCGCAATACCTGCCGTTTACTTCCGCGCCACAGTTAAGGCAGTTTTTTTCGTGGCGCAAATGGTGGCTCATGGCTTTATTTTACTAAAAATAATATTTTCCAGCTTTACTAAACATCCGCGCAGCCAATAAATTTAGGTTAACCTTCCCTACTTTAGCGCATTAATAATAGCGGTAAACTCATCAGCTATTAACGATGCGCCCCCTACCAGTCCACCATCAACATCCGGCTGCGAGAACAATTCCACAGCATTATTTGCTTTTACGCTGCCACCATATAATATTGATATATTGCCAGCTACTGTATCACCATATTTTGATGCCAAAACGCTGCGCAGGTAGGCATGCATTTGCTGCGCCTGGGCGCTGGTGGCTGTTTTACCTGTGCCAATGGCCCAAATAGGCTCGTACGCTATTACCACTTTTTGCACAGCTTCTTCATCTAAATGAAATAAAGAATCTTCCAGTTGTTTTGCAACAAATTCATTTTGCGTTCCCGCTTCCCTTATGCCCAGTGGCTCACCACAACAAAATATAGGCGTTATCCTGTATTCAAGCGCTATATCTAATTTATCTGCCAAAAACTTGTTGCTTTCAGCAAAGTATTCCCTTCTTTCACTATGGCCAAGCACTACAAACTGCACACCGAGGGACGTCAGCATTTCAACCGATACTTCACCTGTATAAGCACCTGATTTTTTACTGTAACAGTTTTGTGCTGCAATAAACACATGCTGCACATCTTTTATTTTTTGTTGCGCCATGGCGAGATATGGCGAGGGCACGGCAAACACCGCCACCCTGTTTACTGAAAGGTTATATTCCTTTGCCAACAATGCATCCAGCAATTGTTCGCCCTGCTGAAGCGTTAAATTCATCTTCCAGTTGGCGGCAGCTATTTGTTTTCTCATAACGTAAATAATTGTACTGTTTATTTATTCGTAAAATATATAAGATATTTTTTAGCGGTCTGTATCTCAAGGCTCACCTTGGTTGCGTCGCACTTTTCATCTTCCATCCCGGTAGTCAGCAAGACCACCCCCTCAACTATTCCCCAAACCCCGAGGGTCTTTAAGACCCTCGGGGTTTATTTTCTAACCATTGCGATGAGCTCTCAACTATTTTCAAAGATATGTTTCAAAACCGCCGCTTCCCCATCACTTAATGTTTGATGTTTCATTTTTTTCCAGTTGCAAATATCCTGCAGTGCTTTTTCAAACTTATATTTTTCCGCTTTCCGCCCGCCCCAGCTAAAAGAGGGAATATACTTCTGGGATAATTCATTATCAAAAATATTGCAGCATACGCCGGTAACTGTTCCAGTATTAAGACTTGTATTGATTGCTGTACGGCTGTAATCGCCCATTATAACACCGGCTTTAGCACCAACAGGAACGTAATTATTTTCAACATAACTCCACATTTTAACCTCACCACCAGTATTTTTTACATTGCTGTTACTGGTGCCCGCGCCAAGGTTACACCAACGACCAATTACAGCATCTCCTAAATAACCATCATGTCCTTTGTTGCTGTACGCCTGCATTACGGTGTTTTTTATTTCACCTCCGGCGGTACAGTACGGCCCAATTGTGGTAGCTCCATATATTTTAGTACCCATTTTTACAGTGGCACCTTCGCCCAGTGCAAAAGGCCCGCGAATTAAACTGCCTTCCATTATGGTTGTGTTTCTGCCAATATATATAGGTCCCGTTGAAGCATTGATGATAGAGAAATCTATCCGCGCACCTTCGTCAATAAAAATATCATGCTCATTAACATACTGGTTGTTTACCGGCAATGGCTGCGATGCCTTTTTTGAACGTATAAGGGCAATATCTTCCCTTATCATTGTATCATTCAACTGGAAAATTTGCCATGGATATTTCAACCTGTTTACACTTTGCGCCCTTTGTATATGGCTAAAATATCGCACAGCGTTTAATGCATCAAAATCCATCGTTTCTGTATTGGCTGAACCTGCAATAAATCCGTTATCGTCCACGAGTGCAGTGTTATCGGGAAGGGAGAGTATAGTATCTGCGAGGGCACCATTTGCAAGCACAGATGCATCTACCCAAAGATGCTTTCCGGAGGGTATATCGTCATATAAGGGCTGAAGGTATTTTTCAGTGTGCACATATACCTTTTCACCGCTAATCATTTCCCATCTTTCCTTTGAAGTGAAAACACCTATGCGTAAATCTGCCACGGCACAGGTAAATGTAAGCGGCAAAAGACTGCGCCTGTTTGCATTATCAAAAAGAATGATGGCCATGTGGTGGCAAAGATAGCAGCAATAGGCGTAAAACCTAAGCAGTAGAAAATGATTATATTTGTGTAAAAGGCAGCTATGCTTACTACGATAAAAGGAGTATATGATCAGGGGCGGATAACGCTGGAAGAAACCCCGGCATTGACAGAGCCCGTAGATGTTCTTGTTACTTTTACTAAAGAAATCACCCAATCTCAAACTCGGAAAAAAAGGATATTTGGTT
>Ga0206806_1120_pt1 | contig 15187 bp, 13 predicted proteins | sample Alteio_BWOrgCont_60_FD_152911 | JGI IMG/M metagenome (GOLD analysis project Ga0206806, IMG submission 152911) | Enriched cells from forest soil in Barre Woods Harvard Forest LTER site, Petersham, Massachusetts, United States -... | ecosystem: Environmental > Terrestrial > Soil > Temperate forest >... | reverse complement strand
GTTACTGGTATTGAAATAGTGAGCACTTACTGGCATTTTGTAGATATACTATGGATATACCTGTTTATATTTTTCAAATTGGCTTAAGGTGGAAAAATATGGGTAATTATGCGGCTTTTTGAGCACAGGATAATAAATTTGCGAACGAAATTCTTTTAATCAACATGGCTACAACTACTGCAACGGCAACAACAGCCCCTAAATACTGGGGTGGGGGTAAAAGCCCTTTTAATGTGGAGTATGGAAAGGTGATGATGTGGTACTTTTTAATGAGTGATGCTTTTACTTTTGGTGCATTCCTAATTGCTTATGGTACAACACGGTTTTCTGCCAATGGCTGGCCTAACCCCAACCTGGTGTTTAAATCGTACCCGTTTTCTGGTGAAAATTCAAATGCACCGCTGGTATTTGTAAGTATCATGACGTTTATCCTTATCATCAGTTCGGTAACCATGGTTATTGCAGTGCAGGCTGGCCACGCAATGGACAGGCCGAAAGTAGTACGTAACCTTATATGGACTATAATTGGTGGTTTGGCGTTTTTAAGCTGCCAGGCGTGGGAGTGGACACACTTGCGCCTTGATGAACATGCATGGTGGGGCATGAACCCTTTTAATAATTCAAACGGTACAGTAGGTCACCAGGATTTTACAAACTTCTTTTTCACTATTACCGGTTTTCATGGCTTTCATGTATTTAGCGGTGTTATTATAAATATTGTAATGCTTATAAAAACACTAAGGGGCGATTTTGACAAAAGAGGGCACTACCTTATGATTGAAAAGGCTGGTTTGTACTGGCACTTTGTAGACCTTGTTTGGGTATTTGTATTTACCTGTTTTTACCTTATTTAAAAATTGCTGAACGACTAAAAACATTTGAATGGAACAACATACAACATATACTGACGTAACGCACGCGGATACCCATGGTGGAGGCTCGAAGGAAATAAGAAAAGTAACCATTATTCTTTCGGTGCTAACAATAGTTGAGCTGGCGCTTGGTATAATGATGATAAAACTGCAAATGCCTGACGGCAGTTTTGAAAAAGACCTTACAAAGGGTGTAATCGTTATACTAATGCTTGCAAAAGCGTTTTATATAGTTGCTTATTTTATGCACCTTGGGCATGAAATAAGGAATTTTATAATGACGGTTGCCGTGCCTATGGGATTGTTTATTTGGTTTATCATCGCCTTTTTAGCTGATGGTAATTCATTTAAAAACCTGAGAAACGAGTATAACCCTGAATACAAGGCAAGAACAACAACTGAACAGGCACCTAAGGAGCCTGTAAAAGAAAGCGAAAAGAAAGCGGGGCAGCAATAGGGATGCAGGTAATTTTACATAATTAATTATACAACCATCCCGCAAGCCCGCGGGATGGTTTTTTTATAAATATTATATGAATAAGAAGGCGTTGATAGCTGTGTGCATAGCGGTGCTTATTCCGCTTACCTGCTATATAGTGCTTAAACAGGCCAGCGATAATGCAGTGGTAATGCCGGGCCATTATTTACCGGACAGAACTTTTGATACCACGATAGGGGGAAAAATTGAAACTGATACCGAATGGCATACTGTTCCCGATATAAAACTGCTTAACCAATTGGGAGATTCGGTTCACCTGCGCGATATACAGGGTAAAGCAATTGTCATAGATTTCTTTTTTACAAGCTGCGGTTCAATATGCCCGTATTTAACGCGCAATATGGTTAAAATGCAGCGTTCTTTTAAAGAAGGCGGCGACCCGATGAATAAAGCAGACTCTTCAGTTGTGCATTTTGTTTCGTTTACAGTTGATCCTGAAACGGACACAGTGGCTAAACTGAAAGTTTATGCTGACCGATACAAAATAGACCCCGACAATTGGTGGTTGTTAACAGGGGCGAAAGACAGCATTTATAATTTTGCTTTTGAGCAGCTAAAGGTTGATAAATTCAGCACAGAGCCTATTGACCCGAATTTTGTGCATACCAGCCGCTTTGTGCTGCTTGATAAATATTACCAGGTGCGGGGCTATTACAACGGGCTTGATTCAAGTTCATTGCTAAAGCTGTCGAAAGATATTGGGTTGCTGATGCTTGAAAAAGATAAAGGCGGTGACAAGCTTCCGTTTGACCCTTTGCAGATGGGGATATTTTTTATACTGTCTATTATCATAACAATTATTGTAGTAACCTTTTTATTCAGGAGAAAGAAACAGGCAGCGTAGCGTTGTACTTCTGTTTCTACAAAAAAATAATAAACTTATATGTTGCAGGCAAGCATAACAAAAAACGATAAAAAGGCAAGGATGCTTATTATTATCTTTTCTATCGTAGTATTTACAGCTATAGCACTGCTCGGGCAATTTAAACTACAGCTGCAACTACCTTTTGATGTGCACATTTTTGCAAAACTAAATGCACTTGTAAATAGCCTTATAGCGGTTTTATTAGTAGCTGCATTAATAGCGGTTAAAAACAAACACTATAATACGCACAAGGTTATTATGCTGTTTGCACTTGCATTATCTATCATTTTCCTTGTGTCATACATAGCGCATCATTTACTGGCAGGTGAGGCAAAATTTGGCGATGCCAACCACGATGGCATTGTTAGCGATGCCGAAAAAGCTGCTGTTGGCAGCGTAAGATATGTGTACTATGTTATTTTGAGCACACATATTTTATTGGCTGCGGTTATATTGCCCTTTATACTTTTTACGGCCTACAGGGCCCTTATTGCCGAGTTTCCGCAACATAAAAAACTCGCCCGTTACACATGGCCGTTATGGTTTTATGTGGCAGTTACCGGCCCCATAGTGTACCTGATGATAAGCCCTTACTACAGCTGATTGATTGCAGATTAATTTGTCAACGGCATAATGTAGTACATTTCAGATGCCCCAACTATCCTTTCCATAACCTTATAAATTTTAAGTAAAATTTCATCTGCTCAAAATAATCTTTTGCATTTTATCGCGTTCTAATACCGAAACTCCTCCATCTGTATGAATAATGTGATCAAGTTGCTATCTGTTTGTGGGCTTCTTATTGTTTTTACTTCCTTTAGGTCAAAAGAAAAATCTGTTCCCGGGTATTATATTGTAATTTCCAAGCACTCTTATGAGTTAACAGTGTATGACGACCGTGGCTGGCTGGTAAAATACCCTGTGGTATTTGGCAATGGCGACCTTCGTGATAAAATGCAGGAAGGAGACAGGGAAACGCCCGAAGGATCATTTACTATCGTAAGCAAGCGGATACATGAAAAATGGGACAGGTTTATGATGCTTGATTACCCAACTGCTGAAAGTTTCGCCAAGTTTAATCAACGCAAGGCACAGGGCATAATACCGAAAAATGCACAAATAGGTGGTGGTGTTGGCATACACGGCACCTGGCCACATGAAAGCTATGCAGTAGACAGGTATGATAACTGGACGGAAGGCTGCATAAGCCTTAAGAATGAGGATGTGGAAGAATTGTTTAGCATGATACCAGTAGGCACAAAAGTTATTATAAGAAATTAGTAACAGCAGTTGTTAAAGCATAAGCCGGGGGAATTGCCATTACCTGCGCAGGAAATCGTCAACCGTCGCTACCCACTTTATTGGTTCTTTTTTATACAGGCTTTCGTGGCTGCAATAGCTATATTCCACCAGCTTTTTATAGGGAGAGGGAATGTGTTTATATATAGCTTGTGTTTCTTCTTCAGTAACCCGTATATCGTCCGTTCCCCGCTGCAGCAGCACCTTGCAATTAATATCTTTCGCCTCATCCTGCGGGTTAAAACCAAATGCCCAAAAGCCGTGTTCAACGCCGCCCCAAAAAGTAATCAGCGCTGAAGCAGGCTGTTCCGGCACATGATTAAGGCGCATAGTACCTTTAACCGCACAGTATAAACTGCCAAATGGCATTTCAAGAATGATATGCGAGGGCCGAATGGTTTTGTAATCGTGCATTGCTTTAATAATAGTGCTTGCCCCGAGTGATATGCCGTATAAAACAATATATTTTTCGCCTTTTGACGTTACATAGTCATAAGCAGCCTTCACATCTTTGCTTTCGTAGTAGCCAACAGTACAGGTGTTGCCTTCGCTTTCGCCGTGCGCGCGAAAATCAACCATCATCACATTATATCCCAGCCTGTAAAATACCCACGCCTCGTTTATAATACCACTACGGCTGCTGCCATGCCCGTGAAACATTATAACTGTACCCTTTGCGTTAACGATAGTATCATCAATATTATTTTCACAGTACCAGGCAGCCAGGTGTATGCTATCGTCAGTAACCAATTGTATATTTGTATGTGGTATAGATAATGAATCAACCACAAGGCTTTTAGACACTCTTACACCAAATGCAATGGCACTTAGCTTCTCGCCAAAACTCATTTCATTAATGTGTTTTTTTGGCAGGTTTTCATTATAATAATGCGTGGCATGATACGCCTGTACTGCGGCAAGAACATTTAGCAACACAAATAAAACTGAAAGGGTATAGGCAATACGTTTAAACCATTTTTTCATGAGAAAGGGTTTGTGTGAAATTAATAAATAAAAACTTTGCAGATTAGATGACTGCTGCAACTGAGTCTACCAAAACCGTTTCAAGATGGTTGATTTTACAACCCCAATTGCTTCTTAATTTTCGCGGGTAACTTGGCTGCAATTAATGTGTATGACTGTTTAAGATAAAACTCCCATTCCTTTTTACTCAGGCGGTTTATATCGTCAACAAGCACCCATTTATAGCGGGCAATATATGGCTGGGGTATAATACCTTCCCTTGTGGTAATTTCTTCAAAATCTTCATCGGGCACTTTAAAAGAAGCTGATACCGGCACCCTGTCCGGTGAAGTAAAAACGAATGATTTACCGCCAACATTAAAACACAAGTGCTCGCCCAATTTAATATCTTCAGTAACGCCGGGTAGTTTGTAAATCGGCAATCGTCATAATAATTGTGGTTTAAGTAATGTTTTGTAAAGGTTGTAAAAAACAATGGCAAATGGGCTGTATGTTAAATTTGGTCGCGGTTTTTTGTAGGTTTATCGCAATTAAATTACAATTACATAGCAACATAAATAGATTTGATGGTTACGCCCCCTAATACCGGCGGTAAAACAAGATGGGGTGGGTAAAAAAAATCAAGCAGTTTACAATAAGGGCTTGCCCCGTTCGTCCAATATAATAATGGTACTACATAATGTTTGGTTTAATCAACTATTTTTGATAGTAAAACATCACGTATAAAAATTCATGTCTAATACAATTCTTTCTATTCAAAACCTCGGTAAAACCTACCAAAGTGCTGGCAGAACGCTAACCGTACTGCACGATATAAATTTTGCAGTCGCCGCGGGCTCTGCCAACGCAATAGTAGGGCCATCAGGCAGCGGCAAAACAACATTGCTGGGTTTATGCGCGGGGCTTGACAGGGCTACCACCGGCAGCGTTACCCTGCAGGATATAAACCTTGGCAAATTAGGCGAAGATAAACTGGCGCAGGTACGTAACCAGCATGTGGGGTTCATCTTCCAAAACTTCCAGTTATTTCCAACGCTTACAGCGATGGAAAATGTAATGGTGCCTATGGAGCTGCGCGGGCAAAGAAATATTAAACAATCGGCACTGGAGTTACTTGATAAGGTGGGCCTAACAGACCGCGGCCACCATTACCCGGCACAGCTATCGGGCGGTGAGCAGCAGCGTGTCGCATTGGCAAGAGCGTTCTCGAATAAACCGGCAATATTATTTGCCGACGAACCAACGGGTAACCTTGATGATGAAACCAGCGAGAAGGTGGTGAAGCTGTTATTTGATCTAAACAAAGAAGCCGGTACAACGCTGGTATTGGTAACACATAACCTTGAATTGGCAGCAAAAACACAACGTATTATTAGAATAAAAGGCGGAACGGTGATGAGCGATGAGAGAACGTGATTGCAGATTGCAGATTGCAGATTGCAGATTGCAGATTGCAGATTGCAGATTGCAGATTGCAGATTGCAGATTGCAGATTGCAGATTGCAGATTGCAGCCTTAGAAACGTAAGTTACAGATTGTGTTGGTAATTGCGAAACCTAAAACCATGGATAAAGAATCATTCAAAAAACGCACAAAAACATTTGCCGTTAATACTGCAAAATTTTGCAAAAGCCTGCAATTCGATGCAGTAATTAAATCATATATCGACCAGGTTGTTCGGGCCTCGGCATCTGTTGGTGCAAATTACCGTGCTGCCTGCAGGGCAAAATCAAAACCTGATTTTATTAACAAAATGAGGATAGTTGAAGAAGAGGCAGATGAAGCATTATATTTTTTTGAATTACTGTCTGAATTTTATGAAAATAGAAAGCAGGAGCTGAGAGTTTTATATAAGGAAGGTGATGAAATATTGTCTATGACAGTACAATCAATAAATACAGCAAGTAAAAATTTGAGGAAATAATTGATAACAGGAGATGAGAATATTTGCTAACTGTAAGTATAAATTTTCGCATAAATCTGCAATCTGCAATCGCCAATCTGCAATAAATAACAAGTAACAACATTATGAAGATCAGCTGGCTTTTTAAAATGGCTTTGCGCGACAGCAGAAAGAACCGCAGCAGGTTGTTGCTTTTTATATCCTCTGTAATATTTGGTATTGCTGCATTGGTGGCAATATATTCATTCGGGTATGATCTGCAGAAGAACATAAACGACCAGGCTGCTACGCTTATTGGCGCTGATCTTTCTATTTCAACCAACAAGCCTTTTGATGAAAAAATGTCAATACTGCTTGATTCATTTGGAGACAGAAAATCACAGCAAGCCAGTTTTGCGTCCATGGCGCTGTTCCCCAAAAATGGTGGTACAAGGCTGGTAAATGTGCGTGCGCTAAACGGGTTATTCCCTTATTACGGGACGCTTGAAACAACGCCGGTTAATGCAGGATATACATTCAGGAATGACAGAAAGGCACTTGTGGACGAGGCGTTGTTATTGCAGTTTAATATAAACGTTGGTGATTCAGTAAAAGTGGGTGATATAAGTTTTAAAATTGAAGGCGCCCTAAAAAAAGCACCCGGGCAAACAGGCATCGCATCCTCGGTAGCGCCCATTGTGTATATACCGCTTAAGTACCTGCCGCAAACAGGCTTGTCAAAAAAAGGCAGCCGCATTGAAACCACCTTCTTTTACAAATTTGACAAGCCTGTAAATATTTCCGGGCTTGTAAAAACCATAAGCCCGCGCCTTGATAAAGCTGATATGGATTATGAGACCGTAGAGATGCGGAAGAATAATACCGGCCGCTTTTTTGACGACCTTACGCATTTTCTTTCACTCGTCGGGTTTATTGCTTTATTGCTTGGGTGCGTTGGTGTGGCAAGTGCCATGCAGGTGTACATAAAAGAAAAAATTGCCTCCATTGCTATTATGCGCTGTCTTGGTGTAACTGGCATAAAAGCTTTTCTTATCTACCTTATACAAATAATTTCCATCGGTTTTATCGGCTCCGTTATCGGGGCTTTTGCTGGTAGCTTTATACAAACCGTTTTACCGGTAGTAATGAAAGATTTCCTGCCTTTTGAAATAACAACAAATATTTCTTGGCTGTCTATTGGCCAGGGCATCGCATTGGGTATAATCATCTCTATCCTGTTTGCATTGCTGCCCTTGTTATCAATCCGCAATATATCGCCGCTGTTTACATTACGCATGTCATACGAACGTGTAAATACCGCTAAAGATCCATTGCGCTGGCTGGTGTATGCACTCATCATTTTGTTTATTGCCGGGTTTACATATATACAATTGCAGAGTGTAGCCGGCAGCATATTTTTTACCCTGGGTATACTGGCAGCATTTTTCCTGCTAACGGTTGTGGCATGGCTGCTTATGCGGTTTGTACGGCTGCTGGTGCGCAATTCATGGAGTTATATTGCACGGCAGGGGTTTGCCAATTTATACAGGCCCAATAACCAAACAATTATACTGCTCGTTTCCATAGGGCTAAGCACTGCATTTGTATGCACGCTGTTTTTTGTGCAGGATATACTTACACGCCAGCTTGTAATATCTGGCAGCACCAACCAAAGCAATATGATATTGTTTGATATTCAAAACAAGCAGCAGCAGGCCGTAGCAGATGTAACGACCCAACATAAACTGCCCATCATTCAGCAGGTGCCAATTATAACAGTGCATATTGACCAGGTGAATGGGAAAACTGCAGCACAGGCAAAGCTGGACACTGCTTTCAGGATAAACCCCCGCGTGTATAACAGTGAGTTGCGTGTTACTTACCGCGACTCATTAACAAGCTCTGAAAGGGTTACACAAGGCGAATGGGTTGGTAAAGCCGGCCCGCCGGGTACATTGGTACCGGTATCGCTGGACGAACGGTTTGCCGCAAACGCCCGCGTAAAAATTGGTGACAGTATTGTATTCAATGTGCAGGGCACCGATATTGCCACACGTATTGCCAGTTTTAGAAGAGTGGAATGGAACAGGGTACAAACAAATTTTCGCTGTGTATTCCCCACAGGCGTGCTTGAAGATGCGCCACAGTTTCATGTATTGTTAACACGCGTGCCCGATACAAAAGCATCAGTAGCATACCAGCAGGCAGTGGTAAGGCAGTTTCCAAACGTGTCGATCATAGACCTCGCACTTGTGCTGACGGTTCTTGATGAACTACTAAGCAAAATTGGTTATGTTATTCATTTTATGGCTGCCTTCAGCATTATTACGGGGCTTATTGTTTTAATAGCATCTGTGCGCATAAGCAAATACCAACGCATACAGGAAAGCGTGTTATTGCGCACCCTGGGCGCCACCCGCAGGCAAATACTTGCCATCACTTCCCTTGAATATTTCTTTCTTGGTTCGCTCTCTGCGCTTACAGGTATTGTAATTGCAGTAGCCGGTAGCTGGGTGCTGGCAAAATATAGTTTTCATTTACCGTACACAGTTAACGCTACCCCAGCCATCATAGCCTTTTTGGCAATTTCGCTGTTAACCGTTATTATTGGCTTATTAAACAGCAACGGCATTTTAAACAAACCGCCGCTTGAGGTGTTGAGAAAAGATGTGTAGAATATATATGGTACCAGCATATATTTTCATGGCATCCAGGTTGCATCGCAAGCGCTTGTACGGTTATAAAAATGGCATCAATTGAATAACCACTTATACTTTAAAATACATGCTCTTCTCTACAATCTCGTCGGGCCCTTCTCCGGGCGGAGAAGGGGTTAGGGGATGAGGCGAATAAGTTGCAATTTTAAAGTCTAATTGAATAAGAACGTTAAAGAAATAAATGATGGCCCAGCGTAAGAAAATAACATACATCATTTCTGTAATAGCAATTTTTTTTATTGTCTCGTGCGGCAATAATAAGCCCGCAGCCAATGATCAAACTGCGCCGGCTGTGGCAACAAAAGATTCATCAACTTCACCCTCTGCCTCTACCCAAACCAAAACAATACTATTTTTTGGAAACAGTCTTACCGCCGGGTATGGCCTGGCCGACCCCGCGTCAGAGGGTTTTCCTGCCGTAATTCAAACAAAAATTGATTCACTAAAATTGCCCTACAAAACCGTTAATGCGGGTAACAGCGGCGAAACATCTGCTGGTGGCAGAAGCAGAATAGGCTGGATATTAAAACAGAAAGTAGATGTATTTGTGCTGGAACTTGGTGCAAACGATGGCCTTCGCGGCATACCTGTAACTGAAACAATGCTAAACCTGCAGGCTATTGTTGATACTGTAAAATTAAAATACCCTTCCGTAAAGCTGGTGCTGCTTGGTATGATGGTGCCCCCAAATATGGGCAACGATTACGGCACAAAATTTAAAGCTATATTCCCGCAGCTTGCCGCCAAAAACAACATGGAACTTGTACCGTTTTTGTTAGAAGGTGTTGGTGGTATTACAAACCTTAATCAGCCGGACGGTATTCATCCTACAGCCGAAGGCGATAAAATTGTTGCAAATAATATCTGGAAGGTGTTGAAGGGGGTGCTGTAGTCTGAACGTGGATTTAGCAGGATTTATGGGATGGTGAGGATTGCACACTCGAATCACTCTTCACATAATACTTTCCATCCTTTAAAACTTTCCTTCTAAGGAGTCTTTTGGACAAATCGCCGTTCAGATAATCTCTCCCATGCCAATTATTATTTTTCTATACCTTCAACACCCAATCAAAACTAACTACTGTGAACAGGAGAAACTTTTTAAAGAACAGTTCTGTTGCAGGCATTGCTGTAACAGGCATGACAACCATTGCCGCTTGCAATACGCCCGCTGATACCGCCAAAAAGAACACTGAAGCAGCACCCGACTACAACGACTTTAAATTAAACGAAGCCACTGTTGACGACCTGCAGGCAAAAATGAAAAGCGGCGAGCTTACATCGCGCGCCATTACAGAGATGTATTTGAAGCGAATTGATGCTGTTGATAAAGATGGCCCTAAATTAAACGCAGTAATAGAAGTAAACCCTGATGCGCTAACCATTGCAGACAGCATGGATGCCGAAAGAAAGGCAGGTAAAGTGCATGGCCCGTTGCACGGTATACCTGTTTTAATAAAAGATAATATAAGCACCGGTGATAAAATGATGACCACTGCAGGCGCACTGGCGCTTGTTGGGCATAAAGCGGTGAAAGATGCCTTTATTGTTCAGCAGTTGCGGGCTGCAGGGGCGGTGCTGCTTGGCAAAACAAATTTAAGCGAGTGGGCAAACTTTCGTTCGAACCGTTCGACCAGCGGGTGGAGCAGCAGGGGCGGCCAAACAAAAAACCCAAACATATTAAACCGCAACCCGTCAGGCTCAAGCTCGGGTACGGGTTCGGCTGTTTCGGCTAATTTATGCACGGTGGGTATCGGCACCGAAACAGATGGTTCAGTAGTAGCGCCATCGTCGTTCTGCGGGTTGGTTGGGATTAAACCAACGGTTGGCCTGCTTAGCAGGAGCGGAATTATACCCATAAGCAAAACACAGGATACCGCCGGGCCGATGACGAGAACGGTTAGAGATGCAGCCATACTTTTAGGTGCGTTGGCGGGTGTTGATGCAGATGATGAGGTTACCAAACAAAGTGCAGGCAAAGCGCAAAAAGATTATACCACCTTTCTTGATGCCGCTGCTTTAAAAGGCAAAAGGATTGGTATTGAGAAACGTTTTTTAGACGGCCATGAAGATGTTGTGGCATTATATAAAGCTGCCATTGACCTGTTAAAGGCCCAAGGCGCAGAAATAGTTGAAGTAGAGTTATTGAAAGCCACCCGTGATGCAGGCTCCGTGGAATTTACTGTTATGCAGTATGAATTTAAAGATGGGCTGAATAAGTATTTGGCCACTGCTACAGCAAATTCAAAAGTGAAGTCGCTGACAGACGTAATTACATTTAACAAGCAGAATGCAGCGAAAGCGATGCCTTATTTTAAACAGGAAACTTTAGAGAGCAGCAACACCAAAGGTGATTTGAACACTAAAGAATACCTGGATGCGGTTGCCAAAACAACTACAAGCCGCAAGGTTATTGATGATATGCTTAAGCAAAACAAACTGGATGCTATTTGCGGTACCAGTATTGGTTTTGCATGCCTTACAGATTTAATAAATGGCGACTACGATACCGGCTTTTATTTTTGCCCGCCTGCTGCAATGGCCGGTTACCCGCATATTACTGTGCCGATGGGTTATGTGCATGATTTGCCGGTGGGTTTCTCATTTTGTGGAACCGCTTATAATGAAGGGCCATTGCTGGCATTGGCTTATGCTTTTGAACAGGCCACAAAAAAACGTGTACCACCAAAATTTTTGAAAAGCTTTGAAGAATGAGGAAGTGAAAAGTGAAAAGGCAAAAGTGAAAAGCCGATGCTGAACAAGAACATGAAGGTTTTGAGAAACACTTTTAAGGTCTTGTAAATGCATCCTGGCAATGACTTGGTTATGTTCTTTGGTTCGTGAGACACGAACCACGGCGAAAGAGCTCCATTAGTAAGTATTTTTTGAGGATATTTTGAATTGCAGGCCAGGCAAAGCCAGCAGAATATGATTATACTCATGAATATATTCCCAAAAAATAATGATAATAAAATGAAGAAACTATTAGTCATTTTTGTTGTACTCGGTGTGTCAACATGTAGTCTTTATTCTCAGAATAGAACTATTAAAGGAAGGGTAATTTCTGAAAGATTTAAAATGTTGATTGGAGTTCCAATTATGATTAATGACACAGATGTAGTTGGCAAAACAGATTTGAATGGTTTTTTCCAAATTGATATCCCTGTTTCCGTAAAAAAAATGTTATTTTGGGATATTGGATTCGAAAAAACAGTTATAGAGCTTACAAATACATGTGATGAAGTAGAGGTTATAATGTTGTATAGGGATACTTATGATTTTACAACTCCCAGGAAGGTAGACAAACTTCGAATGAAAATATTTAAGAAGCTGCCAGAATTTTGTAAAGAAGCATTTGAAAAAGGGTTGTTTAAAACAAATAAGGCTTGTTATACACAAGAGTTTATTTCAGTTGTAAGAAAAAATAAAAGTGATATTAAAAGGCGTGAGTGACAGGTAACCTGCTCTCGGTAGCGTGGTAAAACAAAACAAGCTGCCGCTATCAGTATAGTTTTGCCTACGGATGCTAATACTAACTCCGCCTGGACGGGTATTTGAAGAACTAAAGCAAAATATATACAGCTGCTTGGTTAATAGCCAGGCGGCTGTTTTATTTATTTTTTTTAGAACTTATTAAGCGTGTAAACCTGCAATCGACAATCATTTCACTTTCTCATCCAAATACGCAATTTCTTCTTTTATTTCTTTGGTGCTGCCTTTGGTGGCTTTTTTCAATTCGGTTTTCTTTGCTTTAAGTTCGCTTAGTGCGTTGTTTATAGCATCAACCAGGCCAACACCATACGCGGCTGCTTTTACCCGGTAATCAATAACAGTATCAAGGCCTGTTTTAAATTTCGCTACATCTGTTACATTAGCGAGGTAAGTAATAAAATTGAATACTTCATTAAACTTTTTTGTTGTTGGTGCGCTGGCGAACCTGTTGAGCATATCGTCAAAATCTGCGTCAGTTTTAGTGGTTATCTCCAATTCTTCAATGGCGTTTGCAAGATCTCCGCGTGCATCCTTTTTTAGCTCGGGCATTAGTGCCACAGCACGTTTGTTATCAAGCGCAGCCAATCCATCCAGCGCAGCCCCTGCAACACTGTATGACGAATCTTTTGTTGCCGCCTCAAAAAAATCGGCGTAGTCTTTATTTTTTAATTCAGCCAGCAGATCTATCGCGCTTGCCCGAACCAATAAGCTGGTATCTTTTTTTGCAATGGCCTCTATTGCTGTTATATATGGTTTGGTGAGGCTGCCTGCTTTAAGGCCCTCAAGTATATGTTTTCTGAGATTGGGTTGCCTGTCGTTTAAAGCTACCAATAACAAGCCTTTTGTTGTGTCATTATCAAAATTATCCAGGCAATAATCAACAGCTTCCCTTCTATCAACATAATTGCCGGCATGGTTGTATTGAAAAACATATTCTGCCGCATTTTTATTATCATCTTTTTCGCACAGCAACGTTTTATCGCCATCAACATTTATAAGGTTTGGTTTTGAGAGCACAGGGAATGAAAAAGTATCATTCTTTTCATTCATCCAAACACTATACCTTTTTTTACTGGTGCCATCATACACATCAATATCCAACGGAATATTAAACAGCTTATCCTGCTTTTGGGTTATATACACCTTTGCTGTTTTGTTTGCTGCATCGTAATCGTAATTAATTACCAGGTGCGGCTGGCCACTGCCATAATACCATTCATTAAAAAACCAGTTAAGGTCTTTACCGCTAACCTGCTCCAGCGCAAGCCTTAGTTGTGGTGCCTCGCCGTTGCCGAACTTATATGTATTAAGGTAAAGATTAAGCCCTTTAAAAAAAGCTTCATCACCTACGTAATGCCGAAGCATATTTAAAATTCTGCCGCCCTTTTGGTAGCTAACAGCATCAAACAGGTCTTCCTTATCCTTGTAATAAAAGCGCACCAGGTCTTTATCTTCATCGCCGGAATTAAGGTAGTCTTGCATGCTTTTATAATTGTATTCCTCGGCGTTGTCCCTGCCATATTTATGCTCCCTCCATAAGTACTCACTATAATCTGCAAAGCTTTCATTCACAGTAATATTGCTCCAGCTTTCGCAAGTAACAAGGTCGCCAAACCATTGATGAAACAGTTCGTGCGATATATAATCTTCATATTTGTTGCCATCAACAAGCTCCCTTGCGTTTTGCTGCAGCGCATCAGTATGCAGCGTGGCCGTTGTATTCTCCATGGCCCCGCTTACATAATCACGCCCGGTTATCTGGTCGTACTTAGGCCAGGGGTATTCATAGTTTAATCTTTCGGAAAAAAACTTCATCATCTCGGGTGTTTCACCAAATATTTTACGTGCAACAGAAGCATATTCTTTCTCAACATAATAATTCACTTCCTTTCCCTTGTAGCTGTCTTTTATAATTGCATAATCACCCACACCCATAAAAAAAAGGTAAGGTGCGTTGGGCATGTCAAGCTTCCAAACATCAGTACGTGTACCATCTGCATTTTTTTTCTGCGATGTAAGCAGGCCATTGCTAAGGGTAACATATTTATCGGGTACCGTCATTGAAATTTCGCTGGTTGACTTTTGGTTGGGTTTGTCGATGGTGGGAAACCATACGCTGTTAGCTTCGGTTTCACCTTGTGTCCATATTTGAGTCGGCTTATCCTTATCTTCTCCTTTTGGGTTTATAAAGTACAGGCCTTTTGCATCGGTAATTGCAGCGCTGCCGTGTTCTTTTAATTCATTTGGCTTTGACACATAGTCAATATAAACGGTATATTTTTCATCAGTGGTGTATATTTTGTCAAGTGTTATATTTAATACCAGGCTGTCTTCATACCTGTAATGCAGTGGCGTTTTTTTGCCATCTTTTATTATGGCAACTTCGTTTATATTCATCCCTTTTGCATCAAGTGCAAGGCTGTCTGTAGGGTAAAAATGCGGGTGAAGCGTTACCCATTCTTTTCCGTACAGGTAGGCTTTATCGTAGTCAAACTTTACATCAAGCCGGGTATCAACCAGGTCGTTTATTTTTGGGGCAGAGCCACGGTACAATTTTGTCCATGGATGGTTTTTAGT
>Ga0206806_1115_pt2 | contig 15235 bp, 10 predicted proteins | sample Alteio_BWOrgCont_60_FD_152911 | JGI IMG/M metagenome (GOLD analysis project Ga0206806, IMG submission 152911) | Enriched cells from forest soil in Barre Woods Harvard Forest LTER site, Petersham, Massachusetts, United States -... | ecosystem: Environmental > Terrestrial > Soil > Temperate forest >... | reverse complement strand
GCCGAACGAGAAAAAAAAATTGATTTTATTTGCGTGGTGCTTTAGCTAAAATCTCTACACAAAAAAAATTTTTTTTTCAACAAAAAGGTAGATATTCGTCCTCCTGTCCCAAAAAATTTTTTCATACGAGCAGTGAACGAATTTTTTGGGTTTTTTATCGGGTAACATTACTAATTCAATATAAATCACTTGTTAATTGTTATGACTAAGACCACTGCTGAAACCGTATGGAATAATTGCTTGAAGATAATTAAGGATATAGTTGAGTGGCAGCATTACAAAACGTGGTTTGAACCTATAAAAGCTTTAGAGTTAAAGGGTAATATTTTACTGATACAGGTGCCAAGCCATTTTTTCTTTGAGTATCTTGAAGAACATTACGTAAATTTATTGGCGAAGACACTTAAACGTGAAATGGGTAAAGAAGCCCGCCTTGAATACAGGATAATGGTTGATAGTGGTAACAAGGGACGCAACGGAACGATGGATGTACCTGCAGGCAACGCCAAAATGTATAATAACAACGAAATGGATTTTCCATTGATCATAAATAACCCGGTTAAAAATCCGTTTGTAATACCTGGTCTTAAAAAGATGCAGATAGACCCGCAATTAAACTCATCATACGTATTTGATGCGTTTATTGAAGGTGATTGCAACCGTGTTAGCAGGCGTGCCGGTAAAACAGTTGCGGAAAAGCCCGGGGCAAACTCGTTTAACCCACTTGTTATTTATGGTGGTGTAGGCCTTGGTAAAACACATCTAGCGCAGGCAATAGGAAATGAAGTAAAACGTTTAAACAGCAATAAGGTTGTTTTATATGTTAGCAGCGAAAAATTTATAAACCAGTTTCAGGACCATAGCCGTAACAACGCTATAAACGACTTTATACATTTTTACCAGTTAATAGATGTATTGATTATTGATGACGTGCAGTTTTTTGCAAGGGCAGAAAAAAGCCAGGATGCATTCTTCGCAATATTTAACCACTTGCACCAAAGTGGTAAGCAATTAGTGCTTACCAGCGACAAACCGCCTAAAGACCTTGATGGTATGCAGGAGCGCTTGTTAAGCCGTTTTCGCTGGGGATTGAGTGCTGACCTGCAGGTACCTGATTACGAAACACGTATTGAGATACTTGAAAGGAAGATGAAAAATGATGGCCTTGAAATGCCAAAAGAAGTTGTTAAATATGTTGCCTACAATATAAGCACCAATGTACGTGAACTGGAAGGGGCATTAATTTCGTTACTGGCGCAGTCATCTCTTAACAAAAGGGAGATTGACCTTGAGCTTGCCAAAAAGGTGCTGCGCAATTTTGTAAAAACGAGCAGTAAAGAAATTACTATTGACACTATACAAAAAATGGTTTGTGAGTATTTTGATGTACAGTATGAAAAACTGCTGCATAAAACACGCAAACGTGAAATTGTACAGGCAAGACAAATAACTATGTACCTGGCAAAAGCATTTACCAAAAATTCTCTTAAAACAATTGGCGAACATTTTGGTGGCCGTGACCATACCACGGTTATACACAGTTGCCAAACTGTTAAGGACCTGATGGATACCGACAGCCTTTTTCGTGAAAATGTAATGGAGCTTACCCAAAAAGTTCAGTTAGCATCAATGTAATTTAAACACGGCTGAAAAAAACCACGGAAGTTTAACAAACTCATATAGTCACCTAACTTAATTTATCCCGGAAAAATCTTCCGGGATTTTTGTTTTACAAAGTACTGTTTTACAACTACTTTAATAATATTTGGGATTTATATTGCCGCTGGCTATATTTGCAGCCCTTTAAGAGGAACGGTGAGGTGGATGAGTGGCTGAAATCAGTAGTTTGCTAAACTGCCGTACGGGTTACTCTGTACCGAGGGTTCGAATCCCTCCCTCACCGCGAGGAATAAAAAAAATTACAAGGCCTTCCTCATGAAGGCTTTTGTAATTTAATGGCTGTTGTAAACAGCAGCCTGTTTATATTATTAAAGCATCTGTTTTACTCTTCCCTTAGTGCATCAATTTTCGTTAACAGTCTTTTACACTTATATCCAGGTGAAGATGCAGCTATACAGGGTTAAACAATACAGGCGCAATTTAAAAGCATGCAAAAACAGTAATACGATTATTAAAGCAGTGACTATATTTGCTGCGTATGCATTTTGACCAAAGCAACAATATTAAAACGATACTGCTGGCGGATGACGATATAGACGACCGCGATTTTTTTAGCGATGCGCTTAAACAGGTATCGGGCACTACAGAATTGGTTTTGGCAGAAAATGGCATTGAGTTAATGAATAAGTTGCACCATTCGTTGCCCGGTAAGGCAGCCCTTATTTTTCTTGACCTGAACATGCCGCTTAAAAATGGTTACGAATGCCTTGCTGAAATAAAACAACAACCGGCGTTTAAACACTTGCCCGTTATTATATTCTCCACTTCGCTGCAACCAGAAACTGTTAACAACGTATACAGGCAGGGCGCCAGCCTGTACATTGTAAAACCAAACAGTTTTAATAAACTAAAAGACATAATAAAGCACGTTTTATCACTCAATTGGTCTGGTGCACCTGTACAACCTTCAAGGGAAAAATTTATATTGCAGTCATAATCAGCGTTATGCAACAATCTTCTGCGCCTGCTTTTTTATCCGGCGGCGGGGAAATGGGTGACCTCACCCGAAACTTTAACTGGTCAGCCACGCCTGTAGGGGCTTTTGATGCGTGGCCGCAAAGCCTTTGCACAACGTTGAGCATTTTGCTAAATTCAAAATTTCCGATGTTTCTCTGGTGGGGGCCACAGCTTGTTTGCTTTTATAACAATGCTTACAGGCCAAGCCTTGGCAACGCAGGCAAACATCCATCTATACTTGGTAAGCCTGCTATAGAGGCGTGGCCTGAAATATGGTCGTTCATTAAGCCGCTTATTGACCAGGTGCTGGCTGGCGGGGAAGCTGTTTGGTTTGAAGACCAGCTGGTGCCCATTTACCGTAATGGCCATATTGAAGATGTTTACTGGACGTTTAGTTACAGCCCTGTAATGGATGAAGATAACCTGGTTGGCGGCGTGCTGGTTATTTGCAATGAAACTACCAGCAAAATGCAAACCCTGCAAAAAACCGAGGAGGCAAAACAGCAGTTGCAATTTGCTATTGATGCTGCTGAATTAGGCACGTGGGACTTAAACCCTGCGACATTTAAATTTACCGGCAATAACCGCCTTAAAGAATGGTTTGGGCTTAACCTGGAAGACGAAATTGAACTGCAGCTTGCGCTGGATGCCATTGTTGAAAAAGACAGGCAGCGTGTTGGTGCCGCAATTGAAAAGGCGCTGCAATTTTCATCTGGTGGCAACTATGATATTGAATACATTATTATAAATGCAAAAACCAAACAGGAGCGCATTGTTAGGGCAAGAGGTAAAGCATTGTTTGATGGCGAACAAAAGCCTTACAGGTTAAATGGCACTTTGCAGGATATAACCGCAGAGGTTATTGCGGGTGAGCAAAAGCAAAAGCTATTGTTGCTGATTGAAAACAGCGTTGACCTGATGGCAATATTAAAAATGGATGGTAAAAACAGTTATATAAACAAAGCCGGCAGAAAACTGCTTGGTATTGATGCGGGTGCCGATGTAACTGAGATACCGATAGCTGATTTTCATACACCGGAGCAACTTGCGTTTGTAGAAGCTGAGATATTGCCGTCAGTAATGCGAAATGGCAGGTGGGCCGGGCAGTTTGCAGTAAAACATGTTAAGACTGGTGAGATCATTCCCCTGTATAATAATTGCCACCGTATTGACGATATTAAAACAGGTTTGCCCATTGGTGTTGGTGCTGTTATGCGCGATATGCGCCCTGAACTGCAGGCAAGAAAGGAGATGGCAGAAAATGAAGAAAGGCTGAATATTGCCATGGAAGCAACAGAACTGGGCATGTGGGAGCTAAATATGAAGACCGGCGACCTGCTATATAATAAACGCTATCTTGAAATATTAGGCTTTGAATGGGCCGACCAGCCGCCACATATAGACATACAGGAGCGGCTGCACCCGGATGATTTAGAATACAGGAACAGGTGTGTACAGCAGGCAAAAGAAACCGGTGTACTCCAAATGGAATTTCGTGTTATTCACCCTGATAAAAGCATACATTGGGTTAGCGCCAAAGGCAAAATATTTTATGATGAAGAGAATATGCCTGCAAAGCAATTGGGCACTATTACAGAAATAACGGAACAAAAAAATGCGGAGGAATCACTAAAGCTAAGCCTGGCGCGTTTTCGGTTACTCGCTGATTCAATGCCGCAGTTTATATGGACGGGTGACGCACAGGGCAACTTAAATTATTACAACCAATCAGTATATAATTATTCGGGGCTATCTGTTAGCGAGGTAGAGCAGGGCGGCTGGGTACAAATAGTACACCCTGACGACAGGGAGCTAAACATCGACGCCTGGACGGCTGCCGTTACATCAGGCGAAGATTTTTTATTTGAGCACCGTTTCCGCAGGCACGATGGCGCTTACCGCTGGCAGCTAAGCCGTGCCTTACCCCAACGCGACAACAATGGTGTTATACAAATGTGGGTAGGCACCAGCACAGATATACATGAGCAAAAAACAATGGCCCAGGCGCTGGAGCAGAAGGTTAAGGAGCGTACGCTGGAATTGCAGGCCGCTAATGAAGAGCTGGAAAAAAGAAATACAGAACTGGCCTCATTTGCGTATGTATCCAGCCATGATCTGCAGGAGCCACTGCGTAAAATACATACTTTTATTTCGCGCATTGAAGAAACTGACCTGGATAAGATGACAGCGGATGGCAAGCATTATTTTGAACGGATTAAATTATCTGCAACCCGCATGCAGGCGCTTATTAACGACCTGCTAAGCTTCTCCCGCACAAATGCGATGGAAAAGGATTTTGAAAACATAAACCTTAACCAGCTTTTGGACGACGTACGAAGAGACCTGCAGGACGCCATCCTTCAATCAAACGCAGTGTTTGATATCTCTCCTTTCCCCGTGATGAAAGTGGTACGGTTTCAGTTTCACCAATTGTTTACCAACCTTATTTCAAACGCCATCAAATTTGCAAAAGCTGGTGTTGCGCCGGTAATTAAGATAAACAGCGAATTTATAACCGCAGAAAAGCGCTACCATATAACCGTAACAGACAATGGCATCGGTTTTTCACACGAATACAATACAAGGATCTTTGAAGTTTTTCAAAGGCTGCACAGCAAAAGCGAATATGAGGGCACGGGTATTGGCCTTGCCATTTGTAAAAAAATAGTTGAAAATCATCACGGCGTTATATCAGCTGAAGGCAGGCCTGGTGAAGGCGCTGTTTTTCATATTTATATTCCGGCCTAACGGGCTTATTTAAGATTGTTTTTAAGATGCAGGACATGTTACTAAAATACACTTTGCCCGAAGTTTCTGGCTAAAGCCAATACTATGGTTTGCGCATTAACCCGGGCTTAAAGGCCTGGGTTAATGTTAAACAGCATCCCCGTTTGCATCGGTCGTCAGCACAAGGCTCATAAAATCTAAAAATGGCCGCATTTTTTTAAATACATCATTAATATGTTTTACAAAATTGGGGTTGAATATATCATCGTCATCAAACGGATGTTTCAAAATAAATTGCTTGTAACGCAGTAAGTTTATGGCAGGGTGATCTTTTGCATAGCCACGAGGCGCTGATGATAACTGCTCTCCGCTTAATTTGCCAAATGTTTTTACAAATTCACGTTGCGACAGCAGTTTCTCCCAATCCGTATAGTTGTAGTCAATATCCTGCCTAATCCTTTTCATGTCTGCGGGCTCCGGGCCCCAAAAGCCACCGCCGGCGTAGGTGTTGCCGGGTTCAATATGAAAGTAGTATCCTCCCCGCAAGCTTTTTGTGGCCCGTTTAAAATGCCCGCTCCAAAAACCATGATAGGGAGATTTATCTTTTGAAAAACGCACATCGCGGTAAATTCTAAACACACTGTCTTTGCCCGATGTCGTCTCTATCCTGTCATGCTTGCTCATTTCAGCAAGCAATGCATCAGCAAATTGAATTATATTACCGTAAGCATTAGTATAACGTTGCTTGTTTTTCGCAAACCAATCCCTGTTGTTATTTTTAGAAACGTCTTTTATAAACTTAAATGTGTCTTTTTCTATTACTCCGCTTTGTGCCATTGTATTAACTACGCTTTATTTTATTTAAACTCCAGCCAGTCAAGCGCAAACATATCATGGTTGGGTTCAGTGTCTTTCCTGAAAACAAAATACAGATCATTCTTACCGCCGGGGTCTTTTACAGGCGCGGTTAGCAGCTTGTAATTTGCCCAGGCACCCGTTGCGTTATAATTAATGGTGCTTATTACGGGGCCATGCGATGAGCCTGTATGCACTTCAATTGTTGCACCGGTGTTTTGTGACGAATACCGGTACGTTATGTTTTTAATACCACTTAAATCAATATTTCTTAAAACAAAATATGATTTGTTATGAATATTACCCAGCTCTGTTTCGTGCCTGCGAATGTTTGAAAGCCTGTCAACATCTTCGCCTTCAATATGCGCTGAACGCAGTATAACAGTTTTATAACCTGTTAGCGGTGCAACACCATTGCCTCCATCAGTATAGCTTGCGGTAAGCATATAATTGCCGCCTTTATCACCCGCGCCGATTGGCTTAATGGTGCCGCTTGCAGGCAGGCTGTCAACTTCCTGCTGCTTAGTTAATGAAAGTATATAGTGAACAATTGTTGTTACATTCTCAGGCGCCAGTTGCGGGTGTGCACTCATTTCGTGGTTACCCCAAACACCCGAGCCGCCATTAATAATTTTCTTTACAAGCCTTGGCAGTTCTGTTGGTTTATCGGCATAGCGTTTTGATATATCCATAAAGGCAGGCCCTACAGATTTTGCGCTTACCTGGTGACAAGCCTTGCAATCGCTGCCCTGTATTAAGGCAAGGCCCGGGCTAAACGCTGCGGTACCAGGCTGCGCTGTGCTTAGCGTTTTATATGTTGCAGCTTCAGCGGGAACATATTTTAATGATACGTATATCTTTTTTGCATCAATATTTTTGTCTTCCTTGTCTGTTGCCTGCGCTGCATATTGCAACGGTTGCCCAAAATAAAATGTGCTGTTGCCGGTAATGTTAAGGCTTACGGATGGTACAGTGTTACCTACTTCTATATCTTTTGTTGTGGTGCTTTTTGCACCTGAAGGATCTGTTACGGTAAGGCTTACATGGTACACACCATTTTTATCAAATGTATGCTGCGGGTCAGCATCGGTTGATGAAGCGCCGCCATCGCCAAAATTCCACGCGTAGGTTAATACATCGTCATCATCAAAATCGATACTGTTGCTGCCCCTGAAATTTACTTTTAACGGCGCAGTGCCAATGCTATCCGCAGCGCGAATTACAGCCTGCGGTGCGCGGTTACCGCCGTTGTATTCAAGACGCACCAGCCTTGCATCATCATTATCAGCGCCGTATACTGATCCATATTCAAGCATATACATCACGCCATCGGGTGTAATATCAAAATCTATAGGCCTTCTAAAATCACCAGTTAAAGGCATAAACTGTTCCATACGTTTATAGTGCAGGCTGTCATCAAAACGCACTGTGAAAACCCAACTGCGCATCCAGTCTGCTATAAACAGGGTTTTATCATAATACTCAGGCAAACCAATTTTATTATGATTGTCTTTATTGTAGTGATAAACTGGCCCTGCTATTGCACAACGGCCACCCTGCCCTAAATATGGGAAGGTATCGTAATAGGCATAAGGGTAATATATCATGGCGCTGGTTGTGGGCGGCAATGTTTTAAGGCCTGTATTATATTGCGAAGTATTTTCAGGCGCTTTTGGGTTAAACAGCGGCCCAACAACTTTTGTTACAAAGTCGTATTTAGGGTATGCCCTGCTGTTGCCAACAAAATATGGCCATCCATAGTTACCGGGCTTTGTGGCCTGGTTAAATTCATCGTAGCCACGCGGGCCATTAGCACCATCTTCACCTGCGTCCGGGCCTACCTCGCCCCAGTATAATGCAGATGTTTCCTGGTCGATAGATATCCTGTACGGGTTACGACAACCCATAGTATAAATTTCAGGCCTTGTACCTTTTGTGCCTTTTGGAAACAAGTTACCATCAGGTATTGTATAAGTGCCATCGGGCTCGGGATGTATGCGCGATATTTTACCCCGCAGATCATTTGTATTGGCCGCGCTTCGTTGCGCATCGTATATTTTTCTTCCGGGTGTTTCGTCAATGGGTGAATAGCCGTCTGATGCGAATGGCACCGTGTTATCACCTGCAGAAATATACAGGTTCTTATTTTTATCCCAGGCCAATGAGCCGCCGCTGTGCGCGCTTACTTCAAGGTCAATGGGTATTTGAAGCAATACTTTTTCTGAAGCAACATCAAGCGAGTCGCGGCCAATTAATTTAAACCGTGAAATGTTTTGATACAACGGGAGTTTGTTGGGTGTGTAGAAGAAATAAACAAAACTGTTCTTGTCAAAATCAGGGTCAATAGTCATTCCCAACACACCGCTACCAAAAGATATCTTGGGGTCATCAAGATATATTGGAAAATGATAGATAGTGTCTGTTTTTAGCTTTACAGGATCGTACATATAAAAGTTACCTGAACGCTCAACAAAAAATACACGGCCATCGTGCGCAACAGCAAGTTCCATTGGCTCATTCAGATCATTAGATAATATCACTTTTGTAAACCTGTTCTCTTCAGGTGGTTTTACAGCATACGCCTTGCTGTAATCCAGTTCAGTATTGGCTCCAATGGCATATTTAATGCCGCCCACCAAATGCTGTAGAAACAATGGCTCGCTATAACTTTCAGGTGTATGCCCTCCGCCAGTATAAAAGCTTCTGCCGCCATCAAACTCGTGATACCAGGCAATAGGGTGGTTGCCACCGTTCTCACCACCATCGTAACTGTCTTCATCAAGCTTAGCCAATACTTTTATTGACGGGTCAATGCTTTTATAATTATACCATTCATCTGTCCGCTCCCAGTTATGTGGCAGCCCTTTTGTTGCTGGGTTTGCTGTATCGGTTATAACTACCGTCGCTTTGCGGATGTTTGGATTCTGCGGGTGGCTTAAAAACCAGGCACCCACAAGCTTATTATACCATGGCCAGCCATATTCCGCATCAGCAGCGGCATGTATACCTACAAAACCACCGCCGGCCTGTATGTAACGCTGCAGCTCAACTTTTTGTGTGGCGTTAAGCGTATTGCCTGTTGTACTGATAAAAACTAGCGCTGCATATTTTTTTAGATTGTTTTCGTTGATATCGTTTGCATCAGATGTTGTATCAACATCAAAATTATTTTCCTTACCAAGCTTTATTATCGCAGCCGTACCAACAGGTATTGATGCATGCACATAACCTTTTGCTTTGGTGAAGACAAGAATTTTTGGTGTTGATGACCGGTTAGAACACGAATAAAAAATAATGCAAAAACAAAGGGCCGCTACAGCGATTTTGGCAATTCTCATTTGAAGGTTTTTTTGAGGATGCAGGCAATGTTACGCAGCTAAAATAACAGAAAATATGATTGAAAATATTTTTTAGTGTAAAGTGTACAATTATTTGGGGTGAATGAGCGTAAATTACAGCAGGGATGTTATTATTTAAATTGAATTGGCAGCAACTTACGAGACCAGAAAATAAGCACACATGGGTAAGTCTGCACAAGGGTTGAACCCCTCCGGGGTTCTATTGAAAATCATGCATTTGGCCGCCGGATTTCATCCGGGGTTATTCATATTTAACCCGCTCTGCGGGTTGGTCCCAACTGGGTTCAATGCTGCGGTAATCTATTATTGTTGTGCTGAACGAACACTATATATTAACGTACCTGTATTATATTAATCCTTTAGCTCAATCCAAACCGGTCCGTGGTCGCTTGATTTTTCCCATCCGCGAACGTTCCTGTCAACACCGGCGGCAACAAGCCGTTTGTCAAGTTGCGGGCTAAGCAAAAAATGGTCAATACGCAGGCCGGCATTGCGCTCGTAGGCATTGCGGAAATAATCCCAGAAGGTATAAATTTTCTCGTCGGGGTGCAGTTTGCGTAAAGCATCAGTCCAACCCTGCGCCACAAGGTTTTTAAAGGCTGTCCGTACTTCGGGTAAAAAGAGTGCATCGTTCACCCAGTTCTCGGGCTTGTATACATCTAATTCAGTGGGCATTACGTTATAATCACCCGTTAGCACTACCGGCTCCTTCAATTCAAGCAATGTTTTAGCATGTGCCGTAAGCCGTTTAAACCAGCCAAGTTTATAATCAAGTTTAGGGCCTGGTGCGGGGTTGCCATTTGGCAGGTATAGGCAGCCAACAAGCAAGCCGCCAACGTGTGCTTCTATGTACCTGCTGTGTTCATCCTCGGGGTCGCCGGGCAGCACACGCCTTACCTCTTCAGGCTGCAAGCCACGGCCAAGTATGGCCACACCATTCCAGCTTTTTTGTCCGTGCCAAATGGCGTTATAACCGGCATCTTTTATGGCTTGTTCGGGGAATTTTTCCTGTGGTGCTTTTAGTTCCTGCAGGCAAACAACATCAGGTTTTGTTTCATCAAGCCAGCGCAGCAGCACCGGCAGGCGTCCGTTTACGCCGTTAACATTATAGGTTGCTATTCTCATATAAACATCAAACTTTAGTTAATAAAAATAAGCATTTATTACGCTTGCCTTAGAGTAACGTTTTATTTGATAAAATGATTTACGGCAGGGCAATATTTTATTACAATGTTATAATGGCACCTGCTGTATATATTCTAACAGCCCTTCAAATTCTGTGATACCTGTTAAAGGGTTCATTATTGCGGTGCGCAGGCAGAACGAGTTATTAAGCGTTGTGCCGGTAATATAGTATTTGCCTTCGCGTACCAGGTGTTGCAGTATACGTTTGTTTATATCATCCAAATTACCAGCAGCAATATACCTGAAACATACAATATTGCTTTGTGGTTGCACAGCCAATTCAAAATGCGGATGCGCAGTAACAAGCGCTGCAAACTGTGCGGCTAACGCGCAGAGTGTTTCCACATTTTCTTTAAATAATTCATTGCCGTACATACGCATTAAAGTATAAATGCTTACCACAGTCATGGGCTTGGTGCATTCAAATGTTCGCTTGCCTGAGTTCTGCCATTCTTTTTTCTCCTGGTCTGCCCACAGGTATTGCGCTTTTTGCGCAAACGTTTTATAACTGTCTCCCGGGCGCCTGAAAATTACGGCTGTAGACAAGGAGGGCACGCACATCATTTTATGAAAATCAACTATAATGCTGTCTGCGTGGTCAATACCATTTAACCGGTGTTTGTATTTTGGCGAGTAAACCGCCGCGGCACCGTGTGCGCCATCAACATGAAACCACAGGTTATGTTTTTTTGCAAACAAGGCCAGAGCTTCTAAATCATCGTAACTGCCTGTTGAGGTTGTACATGCACAACCTATAATGCAAAATACTTTCTTGCCTGCAGCAGTTGCTTTTTCATAATATTCTTCCAGCAGATCAGTGCGTATTTTAAAATGCTCATCTACCGGCACCTTTATCACGTTTTCAACATCGTACCCCATCACACGCATGGCACGCTCAACAGAGTAGTGCGCTTCAACCGATACCAGCGCAGCCAACTGGCTGTTATCATCATCACCTGCATCCTGCATTACCGCACGGGCACATAGCAGCGCCGTTAAATTGCCCAGTGTTCCACCGGAGGTAATAAAGCCAGAAACATCATCCCCCAAACCAAATGTTTTGGCCATCTCTGCTATGATCATTTTTTCAAGCGCGTTGCCCGTCATGCCCATTTCGTACACAGCAGACCCGTTATTTAAAAATGCGGTAAGCAATGTACCTAATACTGCGTGTGGTGCCGGCGGTGGCACCTGGTGCCCCATTGTACTTTTGCTGTAAAGGTTTATTGAATGTGAAAGAATGTTGCTGAACAATTCAAAAGGCTCCTCAAGCAGCGGTTTTTGCGCGTCCTGTTTCCAATATTCAAGCATGTTGTCTGCTTCCTGCCAACACAGGCTAAAAGGCTGCGTGGTATTTTGGCTATTTGCCAGGCGGTCGGCAAGCAGGTCTATAAGTTTGTGACCGTTTGTTCTAAAGGCGTCCGCAGAGAAGGCCTTTTGCAGCAATGTTTCCATAATCAACAATTAAAGTAAGCAATTGAATAAAAAGCTCAGCACCTGTATATTCACCGGTTTGCAAAATTGATGAAAAAGATTGTTATAAAGGGAAGGCTTATTTAAACGGCGGGGCGAGGTAACATAAATTGTCGGGTGCAAGGCCTGCCAATTTGTATATTTATGTATTGTTATAAAACAAATATGAAATACACAATTGTTTGCTGCATTATATCAATCACCGTATATTCTTTTTCGCTTAACGACCAATATGTGCCCGCATGATTAAACTAATTTTTATACTATGTGCATGTTGTTGCAGCGCTGCTGGCATTAGCCAGGGTGTTACTAATGCCGATAGTATTGCCGCGCAGATGAAATATGCAGTAAGGCAGGGATTGATAGATGTTTACTACCCGCGCAATATTGACACATTATATGGCGGGTATCTAAGCACGTTCACCTACGATTTTAAACCAACCGGCGAGCAGGATAAAATGATCGTTACACAGGCAAGGCATATATGGTCAACAGTAAAAGCGGCGTTGTTTTATAAGGATACTTCTTTTATCAGCATGTCGCGCCACGGTTTTTATTTTTTACGGGACAAAATGTGGGACAGCACTTATGGTGGGTTTTACAACCTTGTAACGCGGCAGGGGCAACCTAAAGAATTTATAAAGCAGGCGTATGGTAACGCCTTTGGCATTTACGCGCTGGCGGCCTATTATGAATGCTCACACGATACTGCTGCATTAGCTCTTGCAAAAAAGGCTTTTATGTGGCTGGAACGCCATAGCCATGACGCTAAATACAAAGGCTATTATCAATATCTGCAACGCGATGGAACACCCGTAAAAAGAACAGACTCTATTCCCTCAACTTCAGATATTGGGTATAAAGATCAAAACAGTTCCATTCATCTTCTCGAAGCGATCACGGAGTTGTACCATGTATGGCCTGACCCACTGGTGCGTGAGCGCCTGAAAGAAATGCTGCTGCTCATCCGCAATACTATTGTAACACAAAAAGGCTACCTGCAGTTATACTTTACGCCCGAATGGCAACCGATATCTTACCGCGATTCATCGCGGGCTGTAATAAGTAAAAACCATTACATAGACCATGTGTCTTTTGGGCATGATGTTGAAACGGCTTATTTAATGCTTGAAGCAACGGAAGCATTGGGCAACCATCATGATGGCGTTACATTGGATGTAGGCAAACGCATGGTTGATCACGCCCTGCAAAACGGATGGGATGATACCTTAGGCGGTTTTTATGACGAAGGATATTACTATAAAACCAAGCAATACATAACTATTACCGTGCAAAGCAAAAACTGGTGGGCGCAAGCCGAAGGATTGAATACACTGCTGCTCTTCTCCTACCTGTACCCTAATGATAAAATGCATTATTATGAACATTTCACCAAGCTTTGGCAGTATGTGCAGACGTATTTGATTGACCACCAGCATGGGGACTGGTACGAGGAAGGGCTTGATAAAGAACCCGCACGCATTACTGCATTAAAATCACATATCTGGAAAGCAAGCTACCATAATTTCAGGGCGTTGAGCAATTGTATAATGCAAATTGAAGCGCATAAAAAGAGGTAGCCACAGATAGCAATAGGAATTTATACCTACATTAGCCGTGAATAAAATTTACCACAATGAAACACACATTAGCCGCCACATTTCTCTTCATGCTTATAGCCAATACTGCCATTTCGCAAACTGCAGACACCACAGCTTTGATAAAGAACAGGGCGTACGCAGGCGCTGAAGCCACCAAAAAGAAATACCGCGCGATATACCAGCTTGACACCAACGACCCGAAGATTGTTGAGAAAGCCTTTCACAACATCAACAATGCTTTAAACGACCCCCGCTTGAAAGGTAAGATCGAGATTGAAGTAGTAACATTTTCAACCGGTACCGATATTGTATTAAAAGGCACTAAGTATGAAAATGATCTAAGAGCGCTTGTATTAAATGGTGTTACTGTTGCACAATGCAATAACAGTTTAAAGCAGCGCAACCTAAGCCGCGACCAGATTTTGGATTTTATTGCAGTAGTACCCAGCGGGAACGGCGAACTGATCATCCGCGAAGGCGATGGCTGGGCAATTGTAAAGACTTAGCTACTACATTGCCTGTTAACTTGCCCGTTTATCATGCATCAGCATATTCATTGCATGATCTAATGACCCTGCTCGTACTACCTCACCGGCATTTACAAAGTATATCTCATCAGCATTTTGTATGGTGTTTAAACGGTGGGCTATAATCACCCGCGTAGTTGTCTCGGGCAACCTGTTTAAAATTTCTTCCAGTATTTGTTCTGTAATGGTATCAATGTTGGCAGTGGCTTCATCAAGTATCAACAGGTCTGGATTGCGCAGTACCGCACGCATAAAGGCTATCAATTGTTTTTGCCCGAGGCTTATGGTATCGCCGCTTGATGCAACCGGGGTATCAAGGCCTTTATCAAAAATAGCCAGAATGGTTTCCAGTTTCGCGTCTTTTATCACCTGTTCAAGCTGTTCATTCGTATAATCTTTATACTGTTCGTTGCTATATAAAATATTTTCCCTTACAGTGCCGGTAAATAAAAATGGCTCCTGCAGAATAAATCCAATTTTATTTGTTCTGTCTTCGGGCGAATATGTGCGTATATCTTTTCCTTCCAGCAATACTTCGCCTTTAACGGGGTCGTACAGGCGCGCTATCAATGATGCCGTTGTTGTTTTACCGCCGCCGGTTGGCCCAACCAGGGCGTAGGTTTTACCACGCTCAAAATCAAAGCTTATGTTGTGCAATATCTCTTTATCCTCTACGTAACCAAAATGCACATTGTTAAAAGAAAGCAACACAGTATTTTTTACAGCTTTCGGTTTTGCCACAACGGTGACAAGGTTTGATTCAAGCCCAAGTATCACGGAAATTCTGTCCCAGCCGGCCATCGCTGCCTGGAAGTTTGCCCACAATGCAGCCAACTGGCGTAATGGGTTGTAAAAGTTGGTTGCATAAGAA